>Ga0181538_10000477_pt1 | contig 47350 bp, 32 predicted proteins | sample PEATcosm2014_Bin_40_FD_119773 | JGI IMG/M metagenome (GOLD analysis project Ga0181538, IMG submission 119773) | Peatland microbial communities from MTU Mesocosm Facility, Houghton, MI, USA - PEATcosm2014_Bin23_30_metaG | ecosystem: Environmental > Terrestrial > Soil > Wetlands > Peat | place...
GTAAAAAAGCATCTCTTATCGAGGTCTTCCCTAAAAAAACTCAAATATTTTCCGCTTTTTAGAGAAGTTTGAGGTTTGATTATGCTTCCAAATTGAGTCGAGGGAATTAAGTATATAATTCCCAAAAAAATCTATTGCAAATCCCATAGGGGTTCAAAATTTGAACCCTTATATGGCACTTCTGCATCTCGACAAAGATCAAAGTTTTGACAATCTATCCAGCATCGGGAACAAAAGCTTTGGCAGTTTCACGAGTGGGTCTTTATTTTTTAAAATTGCATCCGCCGATTGTACGTAGGGACCGTCGCCGGCAAGGTCGTCGTTACAACTTGACACAAGCCGTCTGACGCTGTCTGCGGTAGTTTCCACATGAAACTGCAGCGCCACGGTGCGGTCGCCATAGAGGAACGCCTGGTTGGCGCAGGCTTCACTCTCGGCCAACTTGACCGCGCCTGCGGGAAGATCGAACGCATCGCCGTGCCAGTGGAACGCTTCGAACCTCTTTGGCCATCCATCAAGGAGCGCCGACCGCTCGCCACCGGGAGTGAGGGTCACCGGAAACCAGCCAATCTCCCGGTACCGGTTTCTACGCACCTTTGCGCCGAGTACGCTCGCGATGATCTGCGCGCCCAGGCAGACACCGAGCACTGCTTTGCCCTGCCGTATGGTTTGCTTGACAAACTTCTTCTCGGCGATAAGCCAGGGGTACTGGTCCTCCTCGTATACGCTCATGTACCCGCCCATCATGACGAGCATATCGAACGACTCGAAGGCAGGGAGTGGCTCCCCCTTGAAAATCAGCGAACCGTTGATAGAGTGCTTTCTCTCCCCGGCCCACCGGAGGATGGACCCGGGATCTTCGAACGGTTCGTGCTGAAGAAAGTGTAGTCGCACCTTTTAACCTTTCAAATATTTAGCAATTGCCCCCGCCGCCTCGCGTCCGTGATAGATCGCGCGAACCACGAGCGATGCGCCAACGCCTGCGTCGCCGGCCACAAACACCCCGTTGGTCGAAGTGCTGTAATCGTGTCGGAATTTGATGTTTCCCCGGTCGTCAAAATCGATGCCGAGTTCATCGGTGAGGCGGCTGTGTTCGGCATGCACAAAGCCGAGGGCAAGGAGAACGAGATCCGCCTTGAGAGAAAATTCACTTCTGGCAATCTCGACCATTTTCTGCCTGCCCGTCGGGGCATCCTGCCGCCAATCGACGCGGGCAAAGGTGCCTTCCGCAACGGTGCCTTTGCCGGAAAACTGTTTGGTAAGGACGGACCACTCCCGATCGCACCCCTCCTCGTGGGAACTTGACGAACGAAGAATGTTCGGCCAGTGCGGCCAGCTTGAATTCCACGGTTGTTCCCACACCGCCGGTTTCGGAAGAATCTCGAACTGGTAGACCTTTTTTGCCCCCTGGCGATGCGCGGTACCCACGCAGTCGGAACCGGTGTCGCCACCGCCGATGACGAGAACGCACTTATCTTTTGCTGAAATAGTTTCGCCCGCAAAGCCTTCCCCCGAAACGGTCTTGTTCGACTGTGTCAGGTACTCCATGGCAAAGTGAATGCCGCCGAGCTCCCTGCCAGGTACAACGAGATCACGCGGGAGTCCGGCGCCTACGGTCAGGAGAACTACATCGAAGGTCCGGCGCAAATAGCGCACCGAAATATCTTCTCCCACGTGTACATTCGGCTCAAAGGCTACGCCCTCGCCCGTCATCTGTTTCAGGCGGCGGTCGATCACCCACTTTTCAAGTTTGAAATCGGGAATGCCATAACGCAGGATACCGCCAAGCCGGGCGGCCTTTTCGAACACGGTAACGCTATGACCCGCGCGGCGAAGCTGCTGCGCCGCCGCAAGTCCTGCCGGGCCACTGCCGATGATTGCCACCTTCCTGCCGCTCTCGTGACGTGGCGGGTAGGGGACCACCCATCTTTGCTTGAAGCCGTTTTCAATGATGGCAAGTTCGATCTGCTTGATGGTTACCGGCGCGCTGTTGATCGCGAGCGTACAGGCCGGTTCGCAGGGTGCCGGGCATACTCGGCCGGTGATCTCCGGCAGATTGTTCGTGGCCTCCAGGCGCGTAAGCGCATCCTTGAAATCACCATTGTAAACAGCGTCGTTCCATTCCGGGATCAGGTTGAATACCGGGCACCCTACGGCATGACAATAAGGTATACCGCAATCCATGCACCGTGCCCCCTGCGTCGACAGATCCTCGTGAGAAGGTGCCACGGTAAATTCGTGATAATCGCCCACGCGTTCGGCGATCGGCCGGTAGGTGCCGGTAACGCGGGGAAATTCGAGAAATCCGGTCGTTTTGCCCATTTATCTGAAGACCTCCTCAGTGACAGCCACCACTTCGGTTTCCTTTGATTCTTCCTTTTGAAGCCGTTCGAGCGCTTCGCGGTAGTCGATGGGCATCACCTTGACGAATTGGGGCAGCATCTCGGTCCAGTCGCGGATGATCCGCGCAGCGTACTCGCTGCCGGTGAGCTTGACATGTTCGCTTATCAGCCGATAGAGCCGTCGCTCATCGAGATCGTCCGTGACCGGCTCGATATCGACCATTTCGAGGTTGCATTTGGTATCGAACAGTTGATCTTCCTCAAGCACGTAGGCAATGCCGCCACTCATGCCGGCCGCGAAATTGACTCCGGTTTTGCCGAGCACGACGATGGTGCCGCCGGTCATATACTCGCAGCCGTGGTCGCCTACGCCCTCGACAACGGCGATCGCGCCGCTGTTGCGAACGGCAAACCGCTCCCCGGCCATGCCGTTGATGTACGCCTCGCCGCCGGTAGCGCCAAACAGGTTCACGTTGCCGGTGATGATGTTGTTCTGCGGCCGAAACGAAGAAACCTTCGGCGGGTAGACGATAAGTTTACCGCCAGAGAGTCCCTTGCCGAAATAGTCGTTGGCGTCGCCTTCGAGCTCCAGGGTGATGCCCGGCGCAAGGAACGCGCCGAAGCTCTGGCCTGCCGAGCCGGTGAATTTACACTTAATCGTGTCGGGAGGCAAACCCTTGAGTCCATACCTCTTCGACACTTCCGCCGAGAGCGTGGCACCCACGGTGCGATTGCAGTTCCGGATAGAAGCGAACAGGTTCACGGGCTCCTTCTTTTCGAGCGCTTTCGTCGACTGTGCGATGAGCTCGGGATCGAGCGACAGCGAAAAGTCGTGTACCTGCTGCGTGGTGCAGCGAAGCGACGAGCCGGCAGGGACTTTCGGGGTCTCGAGTAAGCGGGAAAAATCGAGGCCGCGACGCTTCCAGTGGTCGATTGCTTCATTGACGTAGAGTAGATCGACTCGGCCGACTAGTGCATCGAAGGTTCTGACGCCAAGCGTGGCCATGATTTCTCGCGTTTCCTCAGCGACAAACCGCATGAAGTTCATGCAGTATTCGGGCTTGCCCGTGAATCGTTTGCAGAGCTCGGGGTCCTGCGTAGCTACGCCGACCGGACAGGTATTCAGATGACACTTGCGCATCATGATACAGCCCAGAGTGACCAGCACGATGGTGCCGAACCCGAATTCTTCGGCGCCCAGCATGGCGGCGACGACCACATCGCGTCCGGTGCGCAGCTGCCCGTCCACCTGCACACGGATGCGGTCGCGCAGGTGGTTCATGACAAGGGTTTGTTGCGTATCGGCGAGGCCGATCTCCCACGGGATGCCGGCATATTTGATCGATGAGAGGGGGGAGGCGCCGGTACCGCCGTCATGGCCGCTGATAAGCACCATATCAGCCTTTCCTTTTGCGACACCGGCGGCTACCGTGCCAACGCCGACCTCGGCAACAAGCTTTACCGACACGCGGGCAGCCGGATTCGCGCTCTTGAGATCAAAGATGAGCTGGGCCAGATCTTCGATGGAGTAGATGTCGTGGTGCGGAGGCGGTGAGATGAGCATGACACCAGGCATGGAATGACGGACCTTGGCGATGAGCGCATTCACTTTGTGGCCCGGCAACTGGCCGCCTTCGCCGGGTTTCGCGCCCTGCGCCATCTTGATCTGCAGTTCGCGGGAGTTCACGAGGTAATTGCTCGTGACGCCGAAACGGCCCGAGGCCACCTGTTTTACCGCGCTCTTTTTCGAGTCGCCGTTGGCAAGCGGCAGGTAGCGTTCCTCATCCTCGCCGCCTTCGCCGGAGTTCGATGCGGCGCCGAGACGGTTCATGGCGATCGCGATGGTCTCGTGCGCTTCCTTGCTGATAGCGCCGAAGGACATCGCAGAACTGACGAACCGCTTGACTATTGAGTCGGCAGATTCGACTTCGGCAAGGGGAATTCCTCTCGATTCCTTGAAAGTAAACAACCCGCGCAGCGTGCAGAGGTTGCGATCAACATCGTTGCTGATGCCGGAATACTGCTTATACAGGGCATAATTGTTTTCGTGCACCGCCCGCTGCAGGGCGATCACGACGTCGGGCGATAGAAAGTGCTTTTCAGAATGATGGGTGTAGCTAATCTGACCCCCGGAGTCAAGAGCCTCGATCTCCGCGTCATTTTTTGCATAGGCGTTCGCGTGGCGTTCGAGTGTTTCGCGGGCTATTTCGGGCGCGCCGATCCCGCCGATGCGCGAGGAGGTCCCGGGGAAATAATCATTGACAAAAGCTTGATTCAGCCCGACCGCCTCGAAGAGCTGTGCGCCCCGGTAGGAGCGAATCGTGGAGACGCCCATTTTCGACATGATCTTGAGCAGCCCTTTTTTGACGGCGGTGACATAGTTTTCTATGGCGTTTTCGAGCCGTAAACTCCTCGGAAGCCTGCCGTGTTCCTTCATGTCGGCGATGATCTCGAAAGCGAGGTAGGGGTTTACCGCGCTTGCGCCATAACCGATGAGCATCGCGAAATGCATGACGTCGCGCGCTTCACCGGTTTCGATGATGAGCCCTGCCGAGGCGCGCTTCTGCACCTTGACAAGATGGCGATGCACTGCTGCGACCGCCAGAAGAGAGGGGATCGGCGCCTTGGATTCGGAAACTTCCCGATCGGAAAGAATAATGAGGGAGTAACCTTGATCGATTTTTCGTTCTGCGGCAAGGCAGAGCTCGCGGAGCGACGCCTCGAGTTCATTCTCGCCGATGGAGGCGAAAAAGGTGATCGGAAGCACGGCACAGCGGTAGCCGTTGTAATCGAGGTTGCGGAGCATATCGACGTCCTCATTGAGGAGCACCGGGTGTGGCAGCTTGAGCTGGGCGCAATGCTCCGCTGTTTCATCGAGCAGGTTCCGCTCGCGGCCTACGAAACTCATGAGCGACATAACGAGGGTTTCGCGATAGGGGTCGATGGGAGGATTCGTAACCTGGGCGAAAAGCTGCTTGAAATAGTTGTAAAGGAGCTGCGAACGCTCAGACAGCACGGCGAGCGCAGCATCGTTACCCATGGAGAACACCGGTTCCTGCCCGTTTTCTGCCATGAACTGCACCACCATCTTAAGCTCTTCGCGGGAGTAGCCGAACATCCATAGACGGGAAAGAAGCGCCTCCCGGTTGATGCGCAGCACGCTGCTCGGTGCCTGAAAAAGGCCTCTGAGATCGATTTTGTTTTTTTCGAGCCAGCGACGGTATGGCTTGCGGCGCGATACGCCGGCCTTGATTTCGTTATCGAAGATGATGCGGTTCCGGGAGGTGTCGATGAGAAAAAGCTTGCCAGGTGCAAGGCGTCCCTTCTGCAGGACCTCCTCGGGCGAAATATCGAGAACGCCCACTTCGGACGCCATGACCACTTTCCCGCTCTTCGTGATGACGTAACGGGCGGGCCGCAGGCCGTTGCGGTCGAGCGTCGCGCCGATTTTGACGCCGTCGGTAAAGACGATGGCCGCAGGGCCGTCCCATGGCTCCATAATAGAGGCGTGGTATTCGTAAAATGCCCGTTTGTCTTCGCTGATATGGTACTTGTCGCCGAACGCTTCCGGCACCATCATCATGATGGCGTGTTCTGGCGTGCGACCGCCTTGTATGAGCAGTTCGAAAACGTTGTCGAAGATGCCGGAATCGCTCAGGCTCGTATCAATAATGGGGTTCAACTTTGCAATGGCTTCACCGAAAAGCGGGGACGAGAGCGATTTCTCCCGGGCGCTCATTTTATTGATGTTGCCGCGCAGGGTATTGATCTCGCCGTTATGGGCGATATAACGGTACGGATGGGCAAGAGGCCATGACGGAAAGGTATTGGTGCTGTAACGCTGGTGAATCAGGGCAAGCGCACTTTGAAAATCCGGGTCGGCAAGGTCCGGGAAGAAGTGCTCGAACTGTGCAGCGACGAACATTCCCTTGTATACAATGGTGGAAGCGGAGAACGAGGCGAAGTAGAGATCCGTGGTGGTGAAATTTTCAGTTTTCGCAGAGGACTCGATGGATTTACGTGCGATATACAGCCGTCGTTCAAGCTCTGCGCCACGCAGGAAGCCGAAGCTGGTGAATAGCTGTGCCATATACGGCATGGTGAAGCGAGCCATGTCACCCAGTCCGTCCGGTCGCATGGGAACTTCACGCCAGCCGAGCACCCTTCCTCCTTCGGTTGCGATGACGGACTCGATGATCGAAACGGCGGCCTTCCGCCGCACTGCATCGTGTGGGAGAAAAACCATACCAACGCCATACAATCCTTCTTGCGGCAGGGAAATATGCAGGTGCTCGCATTCGCGTGCAAAGAAGATATGCGGAAGCTGCAGGAGCATTCCGGCGCCATCGCCGGTCTTGGAATCGCCGCCTATCGCTCCACGGTGGGCAAGATTTCTGAGAACCGTCATTCCGTCGTGAACGATCTGGTGAGAACGCTGACCATTAACATTAGCAACAAAGCCGACGCCGCACGCATCGTGTTCATACCATGGATCATAGAGCCCTTCTTGTTTCATGCAGATGTGTTCCCGAGGAAGTGTTGAAAAAGTTATTAGGTCAAGCTTATATCGGTGGAAAGCAATGATACAAAAACGTACTGTAATTATTTTCCCCCCCCCACGCTTGAAGCTAAATCGCAAGAGATAGCTTGCGACAGAAATTCCGCAAAATCCACCCTCCCTCTTTGTTCTTCCCTGCCTATGTAATAGTGCAATAAGAAAGAGTTTATAGAAATCGAAAGCAATTGGTATGCCAATTCCTTTCTAAAATTAAGCCTAATGAATTATTTTTACCAATACAGTAAGAAATATTACAAAATTGTTTTCTCTCAAAATATATATCAATTTAAAATCAAGAAATTAGCTTTTATCGGTACACAATTGTCGTAATGCTAACAAATGGCACAAATATGTATCAGTTTAAGGCGAAACGGAACTTAAAATCCTATAAAAATCCTTGCTGATCCACCCTTCTTATAATTTACCGAATCAAAGTACCGGGTTGTGTTAGCATGATTTGTCGATGTCCGAGAAAAGGAGATGAAGTTTCCGTAGTAGTACACAATAATTGAGGGAAGAAATTCGCTCATGGCATGGCAATTGCAGACAATGCTATATTTTACCGGGCAAAAAAATTTGGCTTCAGCCAAAAAATTTCCAAATCCAACCTAACGAGAGGGAGTGTCACTATGTCCAAACCAAGTGATGTTTTTGCGTTTGCGAAGGAGAAAAATGCAACAATGGTCGATGTGAAATTCGTCGACCTTCTGGGAACATGGCAGCATTGCACCTTTCCAGTGTCGTATTTGGACGAAAAGGCCATAGTGGAGGGACTGGGGTTTGACGGTTCATCGATACGGGGTTGGAAGATGATTCACGAGTCCGATATGATGGCGGTTCCTGATTTAGGTACTCTTGCCATTGATCCCTTTTTCGCTAAACCCACGGTGAGCCTTATTGCGAATATCGTCGATCCCATTACACGTAAGGAGTATAATCGCGATCCTCGCTATGTCGCCAGGATGGCGGTCGAGTTCCTGAAGAAGACTGGCCTTGCAGATACCGCTTATTTCGGTCCGGAGCCAGAGTTTTTCATCTTCGACGAAGTCCGGTATGAACAGAACCAGCATACCGGGATGTATTTCATCGACTCCGGGGAAGGAGCGTGGAACAGCGCTCGCTGCGAAGAACCGAACCTCGGCTACAAGCAGGCGTATAAAGGCGGTTATTTTCCGGTAAGCCCGACCGACACGCAGCAGGACATCCGGACGGAAATAGTCGAAGAAATGCAGAAAGTCGGGATTGTTGTCGAGAAGCATCACCATGAAGTCGCCACCGCCGGCCAAGCTGAAATCGACATGCTTTTTTCGCCGCTGGTGATGATGGCGGACCAGCTTATGTGGATGAAATACATCGTAAAAAATGTGGCCAAACGTCATGGCAAAACGGCTACCTTCATGCCCAAGCCGGTCTTTCAGGACAATGGATCCGGCATGCACACCCACTTTTCACTCTGGAAAAACGGGGAACCGTTGTTTGCCGGCGATAAGTATGCGGGAATGAGCCAGCTTGGCCTCAATGCAATCGGCGGCTTAATAAAGCATGCGGCGGCAATCCTTGCCTTTGCAGCGCCGACAACGAACTCCTACCGACGACTGGTACCCGGTTTTGAAGCACCGGTAAACCTTGCCTATTCGGCCCGCAACCGTTCGGCCGCCTGCCGGATTCCCTTGTATTCGCCGAGTCCCAAGGCAAAACGCGTTGAATTTCGATGTCCGGATCCCACCTGTAATGGCTATCTAACTTTTTCGGCCATGCTCATGGCAGCTATCGATGGAATCAAAAATAAAATAGATCCGGGTGCTCCGCTGGACCGGGATATCTATGAAATGACCCCTGAGGAGCTTGCTCATACGCCCACGGCGCCCGGTTCGCTTGAAGAAGCAATTGCGGCGTTGGAAAAGGATCATGCGTTCCTCACGCAAGGTGAGGTATTTACTCAGGATTTGATCGACGCGTGGGTCACGTGGAAAAAAGAAAAGGAAATCGACGAGATGCATTTGCGTCCGCATCCGCATGAATTTCAGTTATACTATGATAACTGAGTAATAAGGACCCCCTGGGCGCCGATGCGCAATTTTGGAGCCGTCGGCGCAAAGGGGGCATGGCATTTTTCAGGCAATCGGACTCTGCGATGCAACGGTAATGTTACAAGCGGACGTCACGGTCATTGCTTTTGCCGCCATTGCCGGACCCGCACACGGAATCGTTTCCGGTGCGTTTCCGGCAACGGCTCTTTCCAAAATGAAGACTTCACAAATGGACATCCGTCCCAGCCGATCATGGTACTTTCCGAATTAAAGATGGATCTCGGGTTCAACGGCCTCTCCGTGTTGTACCACATTGCCCGAGTTCTTGGGCAGGGCGGCGATCTGGAAAAACTCATGGAGGAGATCCTTGAAATTCTTGAAATTCATGCAGGTATGAATCGCGGCATGATTTCAATCCTCTCGCCCGATAATTCCGTGCTTATGGTTGATGCCGCCCGGGGCATTTCCGAAGGCGAGAAGCGAAAAGGGCGTTACCGTCTCGGCGAAGGGGTGACCGGGAAAGTAGTCGCGACCGGGAAATCGATTTTAATCCCTCAGATTCGCAACGAGCCGCAGTTTCTCAACAAAACAGGGGCGCGCAGTTCAATTACGGGAGGCAACCTCGCGTTTCTCTGCGTTCCAATCAAGGTGGGTGAAACGGTGATCGGTGCGCTGTCGGTTGATCGTATTACCGACACCGATACGCAACCTGATATGCTGGAAAACGAACTCCGTTTTCTGGAGGCGATCGCTGACATTATCGCGCAGGGCGTGGATGAACGGCGGCAAAACCAAGCACGATTCGCGGCCCTTGAAAAGGAAAACCTCGAACTACGCGCTACCCTCGAAGAAATGGGAAAACCATCGGCGATGATTGGGAAATCCAGCCTGATGCGCGAAATTTTCCGCCAGATCGGCCAGGTAGCGCCGTCGCCGACCAGCGTCCTCATTCGGGGCGAAACGGGCACGGGCAAGGAGATTATCGCTCGCGCCATTCATAACAAAAGCGGCGTCAGGGAGGGACCGTTTGTGGCGGTTAACTGTGCGGCCCTGCCTGAATCGCTTCTCGAATCCGAACTTTTCGGGCATGAAAAAGGATCGTTTACCGGTGCGGTATCCCAGCGGATTGGCCGCTTCGAGGCGGCCAGCGGCGGTACCCTGTTTCTCGACGAAATCGGTGAAATGCCCATGTCTGCGCAGGGACGGCTTCTCCGCGCGATCCAGGAGAAAGAAATCCAACGCGTAGGGGGGACGAACATCGTACCCGTTAATGTACGGCTTATTTGCGCCACCAATCGTGACCTCGAAACTGATGTGAAGGAAGGACGATTCCGCGAAGACCTTTACTACCGTATCAACGTTTTCACGATCGTTCTCCCGCCACTCCGTAATCGGGGAGGCGGGGAAGTGCAGGCGTTGGCCGACCATTTCATCGTGAAGTATTGCAAGGTGCATAACAAGAGCATCAAACGCTTATCAACACCAGCAATTGACATGTTGGTAGCCTATCATTGGCCGGGCAATGTGCGGGAACTTGAAAACGTCGTGGAACGCGCCGTGCTTATTGCCACTGGCGACAGCATCGAAGGCCACGATCTTCCACCTTCGCTTCAGATGAAGGATCTCACCGAGGCGGGCGTACGCAAGGACAGCTTCGAGAGCTTGGTGGCAGCTTACGAGCGTGAACTTATTACCGATGCGCTCAAGGATTCGCGCGGCAATCAGACCGAGGCGGCCACGCTTCTGGGTACTACCAAACGGATCATCCAGTACAAAATTACAAAGCACAATATTGACTATATGAGATTTAAACGCTGAAACAACTCAAATGAACTGCCCCGCAGCAGAGCTGCGAGGCAGTTCATTTTGTTTTGCGGCTAACTCAAGACTCTCTCAATTTCGAGCTCTTCAACAAGGGTTTCACTCTATCTTTGTTTCCGTGCCTGCAATGTCGGCACCATCGAGAACAGGCAAGGGTGATGGCGAAGAGCGCGAGAGCGGCGGTCGCGGCGAGAATGATCTTTTTACGACAGCTCATGCCCCTGCAGCAGGTCGCTGTATCGATCAGGTCGCCGGATTTTTTATTGTCGGACTGGGCGGAATGAGGGATGTTGTCGGCGGCAAGCTCGGTTCCTTCAGATTCCGGGTCATGTTTGTCGGTGGGCATCGAAACTACCTCCTCATAAGGGGTGTCAGCAAATGTCAGGGAATTCAATAAAACTATCGTAATTCGTAATTTTGCTTTTCACGATAAATCATATAATGTAAAATATAATATGAAAGCATGTATGAGAACATATCAGTATCAATATCAATTAGTTACTACTCATTTGTTGGCGCTCCGCGAACTATCGTGCCAAAGAGTGATGAATGATAATCTCTTTAAAACATATATTATCTACAGAAACAACCCGCATGGAGGTAATGCCACTTCATTAATATATTGAGAGTATAAAATGCAATACCGTATTGATAATAAAGAGGTTAAGCGAATGCTTACAGGCCTTTTTGTGGCAGAATTTGTTGATGTGGCGGTTCTTAAATTTTTTAGTTAAAAAAGGTTGCGCAGCGCAAAAATACCAAGTATTTTCTTCTGGCTATTATAAAAGGCTCAATTTGGAGAGGGCAAAAGGTAACAAACTTCTTTTTGAATGAAAAAAATATTTGACTCAATTAAGGGCAAATAGTATATTCTAAAATTGTCGAAAAACAAGTCGACAACGGCTCTTTGAAATTTTCGATGTGTGTGATCGGTTTTCCGTGATTCTTGAGTATGTGAAACTAGGATAATAAACTCTTATGGAGAGTTTGATCCTGGCTCAGAACGAACGCTGGCGGCGTGCCTAATACATGCAAGTCGCGCGAGAAAGAGGGGCAACCCTCAAGTAAAGCGGCAAACGGGTGAGTAACACGTAAGCAATCTACCTTCAAGTTTGGGATAACCTTGCCAACGCGGGGCTAATACCGGATGTGGTCCGATGGTCGCATGATTGTCGGATTAAAGAGGACCTCTACTTGTACGTTTTCGCTTGGAGATGAGCTTGCGGCCCATTAGCTTGTTGGCGGGGTAACGGCCCACCAAGGCTATGATGGGTAGCCGGCCTGAGAGGGTGTACGGCCACATTGGGACTGAGATACGGCCCAGACTCCTTCGGGAGGCAGCAGTAGGGAATTTTGCGCAATGGACGAAAGTCTGACGCAGCAACGCCGCGTGAGTGATGACGGTCTTCGGATTGTAAAGCTCTGTTGAGTGGGAAGAAAAGTTTCGGCATTAATACCGCCGGAGCCTGACGGTACCGCTCGAGGAAGCCCCGGCTAACTACGTGCCAGCAGCCGCGGTAATACGTAGGGGGCGAGCGTTGTTCGGAATTACTGGGCGTAAAGGGAGCGTAGGCGGGATCGTAAGTTAGGAGTCTAATTCTCAGGCTTAACCTGAGGCCGGCTTTTAATACTGCGGTTCTTGAGTAAGGAAGAGGGAGATGGAATTTCAGGTGTAGCGGTGGAATGCGTAGATATCTGAAAGAACACCAGCAGCGAAGGCGGTCTCCTGGTCCTATACTGACGCTGAGGCTCGAAAGTTAGGGGAGCAAACAGGATTAGATACCCTGGTAGTCCTAACCGTAAACTATGGATACTAGATGTTGGGGGAGTCAATCCTTCCAGCGTCGTCGCTAACGCATTAAGTATCCCGCCTGGGAAGTACGCCCGCAAGGGTGAAACTCAAAGGAATTGACGGGGGCCCGCACAAGCGGTGGAGCATGTGCTTTAATTCGATGCAACGCGAAGAACCTTACCTGGGTTTGACATGGGAGTGAAAGTTCCCAGAGATGGGAGCCTTTCCGCAAGGAACACTCTACACAGGTGCTGCATGGTTGTCGTCAGCTCGTGTCGTGAGATGTTTGGTTAAGTCCAGCAACGAGCGCAACCCTCGCCCTTAGTTGCCATCAGGTAACGCTGGGAACTCTAGGGGGACCGCCTAGTTTAACTAGGAGGAAGGTGGGGATGACGTCAAATCATCATGGCCCTTACGTCCAGGGCAAGACACGTGCTACAATGGTCGGTACAACGGGATGCAAGACAGCGATGTCAAGCTAATCCCTTAAAACCGATCTCAGTTCGGATTGAAGTCTGCAATTCGACTTCATGAAGCTGGAATCGCTAGTAATCGCGGATCAGCATGCCGCGGTGAATACGTTCCCGGGCCTTGTACACACCGCCCGTCAAGCCATGAAAGATGGCAGTACCCGACGTCGCTTCTCTAACCCGCAAGGGGTGAGTGCGCCTAAGGTAAGGCCATTGATTGGGGCTAAGTCGTAACAAGGTAGCCGTATCGGAAGGTGCGGCTGGATCACCTCCTTTCTATGGAGTATTACGGACCATGCGGTAGGGGTTCAAAATTGTGAACCCGTACGTAACGTATGCACCCGTAATACATAAAGGTTGACCGGAGTCCGGTCACACACATCAAAATTTTCAAAGGGATCATAACTCTTTAAAATCCAATAGGGCCTGTAGCTCAGTTGGTTAGAGCACTTCTCTGATAAGGAAGGGGTCGAAAGTTCAAATCTTTCCAGGCCCACGTGAGTCGGGGAAGTGTTTCGACACGGTTCCCAGATACGGGGTTCCGCTCGGGAGCGGGCGAGGGAGTACTTACAGTCCGCAACAAATTGGGGCTGTAGCTCAGTCGGGAGAGCGCGTGCTTTGCAAGCACGAAGTCGCAGGTTCGATCCCTGTCAGCTCCATAAAAAATTAGTGCCGCCGGTTTCTTCGCTTGGGAACGTGAACGGTTTGTTATCGGCGCTAATGAATTGACATTGAAAAATAAGTATATGTCGGCGGTGACGTCGTCAAATGCTTGTTATATATTTGTTCTTTGACATATTTATGCTGTAAATGAAGCACATATTTCGCCGATAGGCAAGTACTATTGTTTCAAGATACAAAGGGTATACAGGGAATGCCTTGGCATTGGTAGCCGATGAAGGACGTGGTAAGCTGCGATAAGCTCCGGGGAGTGGCAAACACACCGTGATCCGGAGATTTCCGAATGGGACAACCCATCACCTTCGGGTGATATCCTCAACTGAATTCATAGGTTGTGGAAGGTAACGGGGTGAACTGAAACATCTAAGTAGCCCTAGGAAGAGAAAGTAAGCGAACGATTGCCCTAGTAGTGGTGAGCGAACGGGCAACAGCCTAAACTGATTCTGTTGTAAGCCGGTATGCGTTGACAGAACGGGGTAGCGGGACATTGCATGGCCGTTGTACCGAATGGCCGGGAAGTTACAAATCATATCTTTAGCTGAACCATCTGGAAAGTTGGGCCGCAGAAGGTGATAGTCCTGTAAGCGAAAAAGATATGACTTCCTCGTGATGTTCCCAAGTACTACGGAGCACGTGGAATTCCGTAGGAATCCGGGAGGACCATCTCCTAAGGCTAAATACTTACCAATGACCGATAGTGAACCAGTACCGCGAGGGAAAGGTGAAAAGTACCCCGAGAGGGGAGTGAAATAGAACCTGAAACTGTATACCTACAACCAGTCGAAGTCTTGATTAGAGGGGCAACCTTCTGAAAGGGATAACGGCGTACCTTTTGTTTAATGACCCAGCGAGTTACTCGGGTGCAGCCAGGCTAAGTGCCTCAGGCACGGAGCCGTAGCGAAAGCGAGTCTGAATAGGGCGATCGAGTTGCATTCGGTAGACGCGAATCCAAGTGAGCTAGCCATGACCAGGATGAAGTCCGGGTAAAACCGGATGGAGGTCCGAACCAACTCCTGTTGAAAAAGTAGTGGATGAGTTGTGGCTAGGGGTGAAAGGCTTATCAAACTTGGTGATAGCTCGTTCTCCTCGAAATATATTTAGGTATAGCCTCATATTGACAATAACGGAGGTAGAGCACTGAATGGACTAGGGGGCCCACCAGCCTGCCAAACCCAATCAAACTCCTAATGCCGTTATTCAATGTATGGGAGTCAGGGAGTGAGGGATAAGCTTCATTCCCGAGAGGGAAACAACCCTGACCATCAGCTAAGGTCCCTAAATGCATGTCAAGTGACTAAGGATGTATGTTTGCTCTAACAGCTAGGATGTTGGCTTAGAAGCAGCCATCATTTAAAGAAAGCGTAACAGCTCACTAGTTCAGCGAATGTGCGCCGAAAATACACGGGACTAAACATGCTACCGAAGCTGTGGATCTGCCTTCGCAAGAAGGAGATGGTAGAGGAGCATTCTGTAAGCCAGTGAAGGTATCTCGTAAGAGGTGCTGGAGGTATCAGAAATGAGAATGCTGGGATGAGTAGCGATAATGCAGGTGAAAAACCTGCACACCGAAAGTCTAAGGTTTCCTGGGCAAGGTTCGTCCTCCCAGGGTAAGTCGGGATCTAAGCCGAGGCCGAACAGGCGTAGGCGATGGAAAACAGGTTTAAAATTCCTGTACCAGTTGTCAGTGCGATGGGGTGACGCAGGAAGCTATGGCCGGCCCACTATTGGTGTGGGTCTAAGCACAAAGGAGTGGAGTTCTGGCAAATCCGGACTCCTTTAACTCTGAAGTGTGACGGGGAACGGCGTCTTCGGACAAAGGAACCGGTCGATGCTCGGCTGCCGAGAAAAGCCTCTAAGCATTACTCTGACAATTGTCCGTACCGCAATCCGACACAGGTAGACGAGGCGAGTAGCCTCAGGTGCGCGAGAGAACCGTGGTAAAGGAACTCGGCAAATTAGCCCCGTAACTTCGGGATAAGGGGTGCCTGCTTCGGCAGGCCGCAGTGAAGAGGCTCAAGCGACTGTTTAACAAAAACACAGCACTCTGCTAAATCGTAAGATGAAGTATAGGGTGTGACACGTGCCCGGTGCCGGAAGGTTAACAGGAGAGGTCAGCCAGGTTTCCTGGTAAAGCTTTGAATCGAAGCCCCGGTAAACGGCGGCCGTAACTATAACGGTCCTAAGGTAGCGAAATTCCTTGTCGGGTAAGTTCCGACCTGCACGAATCGTGTAACGACTTGAGCACTGTCTCTACCACGGACTCGGCGAAATTGGATTTCTGGTGAAGATACCAGACACCCGCAGCTATACGGAAAGACCCCATGAACCTTTACTGCAACTTGGCACTGGGTTTCGGCTACGTACGTGCAGGATAGGTGGGAGGCTTTGAAGCAAGGGCGCCAGCTCTTGTGGAGCCAACCTTGACATACCACCCTTATTTAGTTGCAATTCTAACCTTGCGCCCTCTATCGGGCGCGGGGACAATGCCAGGGGGCCAGTTTGACTGGGGCGGTCGCCTCCTAAACAGTAACGGAGGCATCCAAAGGTTCCCTCAGCATGGTCGGTAATCATGCGTCGAGTGCAAAGGCATAAGGGAGCTTAACTGCGAGACAAACAAGTCGAGCAGATGCGAAAGCAGGGCTTAGTGATCCGGCGGTTGGAAATGGAACTGCCGTCGCTCAATGGATAAAAGGTACTCTGGGGATAACAGGCTTATCGCGCCCGAGCGTTCATAGCGACGGCGCGGTTTGGCACCTCGATGTCGGCTCATCGCATCCTGGGGCTGAAGAAGGTCCCAAGGGTTTGGCTGTTCGCCAATTAAAGCGGTACGTGAGCTGGGTTCAGAACGTCGTGAGACAGTTCGGTCCCTATATACTGTGGGCGCACGATATTTGAGAGGAGCTATTCCTAGTACGAGAGGACCGGAATGGACGTACCACTGGTGTACCAGTTGTTCCGCCAGGAGCATCGCTGGGTGGCTATGTACGGCACGGATAACCGCTGAATGCATCTAAGTGGGAAGCCGACCTCAAGATTAGATATCGCGTGGGGTATATCCCCCCTGAAGGATCCTTGAAGACTACAAGGTTGATAGGTCACAGATGTAAGCGTGGCGACACGTTAAGTCGAGTGATACTAATAATCCGTGAGGCTTGAAACTTTATCTTCTCTATCAGCGTATGTGCTTCATTTACAGCATAATATGTCGAATTCATCGGGAAAAAATTTCCTGGTGGTTCTAGCGCAGGGGTACCACCCGTTCCCATCTCGAACACGGAAGTTAAGCCCTGCAGCGCCGATGGTACTGCGTGGGAGACTGCGTGGGAGAGTAGGTCACCGCCGGGAATTTTATCTGCCTCCGAGACTAATGTGTCGGAGGCTTTTTTATTGAGGGTAGATGCCTCCTCACGATATACCCCGTGATGTCCTGCTTCTTTCCTTTCGTGAATGTTTCGATCTGCAGGCTCGATAAGATTTGTGTCTGTTCATACGCGGGCATTGGTTCTTGTTATAAGATGAGGACCATTATCAGAGGCACGATGTATACTTTTGTCAGAATTATTGCTGATGAAATTATTGCTTTCCCCCGTATCGTGAAGGGTTGCAGTCATGGCGCCAAGGAAATCTCGAATGCGTGCCGGCGCGATGATTACGACCCATGATGAGTCAATAAATATTTACCTCAAGCAAATCGCGAAAAATGCCCCGCTTACCAGTAAAAAGGAAGCCGAGCTGGCGGCGCGTATTCGTGAGGGCGACACCGATGCGTTCAAGACCCTTGTCCTTGCCAATCTGCGCTTTGTCGTCAGCGTTTCGCTTACCTATATAAATCAGGGACTGCCTCTTAGCGATCTGATAAATGTCGGGAATGTCGGACTCATGCGCGCTGCGAGAAAGTTTGATGAGAAGAAAAACTTCAGATTCATTTCATACGCAGTTTGGTGGATTCGCCAGGCGATCCTTCAGGCTCTTGCAGATCAATCCCGCATTGTCCGCGTGCCGATTAACCGCGTCGGTTCGATTTACAAAATAGAGCAGACGCAAAGGAAACTCCAGCAGCGGCACAAGCGCGCCGCCAGCATGCAGGAAATCGGCGATGAGCTTGGAATGTCCGCGCGGGACGTTCATATGATGACGCAAGTCGCTAGCCGCCATGCATCCCTCGACGCTCCCGCTGAAGACGGGAAGGCCACGCTGCACGACAAGCTTTCCTGCGACGGAGCCGGTGCCGTGGAAGAGATCATGACGCACCTGTCTCTGAGCCAGGAAGTGGGGCGGTCGCTCGCGAAACTTGATGCAAGGGAAAGAGAAATCATCCACCTGTACTTCGGAATCGGCTGCGAAACCTCCTGCACGCTCGATGAGATCGGCTATCGATTCAGTCTCACGCGCGAACGGGTCCGCCAGATCAAGGAAAGTGCGCTGAATAAATTGAAACGTCCTGCAGTCAATTGCGGACTCCGGGAATTCTACCAGTAACTTTTGTCGCGCATTTTAACGAACAGAAGGGCATGCATATGGCGCGTAAATCGCGAGCTTCAATGGAAAAAAACAACCGGGAGCGGGCCAAGAGGGAAAAACATCAGGAAAAACAAGCTCGCCGCCTCGAACGTAAGGCTCAACGTCGGTCTTCAGATGACGGTGTGCAGTGAAGCTTCCCCATCGCGCTCATCATCTCCGCATCGGCGGTCCGCTTAGCGTGGGAATTTCCATCCCCTTGTCATCGTATCAAATAGTATTCCGTAACATCGCGGCAGGTATTGAAACCATCAGTCAATTCTCTTCGTCAATGGAGCGCCAGCCGTGAAAATATTGTTGATTTCACCGGGTATCTCCGCCGATACCAGGACTCCAGGCGGATTGATGATTCCGCAACTGGCGTTGCACCTCCTCGAAGGGCTTACTCCCCCGGAACATCAGACTAAAATAGTTGAGGAAGAAAGTGAGCGATTGAATATCGATGAAGAGTGCGATCTGGTCGGTATCAGCTGCATGACCTCCAATGCACCTCGTGCTTATCATTTGGCCCAGGAATTTAAAAAACGAGGGAAAAAAGTAATTCTCGGAGGAGTGCATCCCACGATTCTTCCGGATGAAGCGCTGCGGTATGCCGATGCGGTGGTGGTGGGAGAGGCGGAAGGAGTCTGGGAACAGGTGCTGCAGGATTTTGAAAACGGCCGGATGAAAGCTCGCTATGAGCATCAGTCCCCCTCATTGGAACGCTACATTCCGATGCGTTTACGGCATGTTACCAGGAAAAGGCTTTTTAATGTTGTCCCGATCATGACGACGCGCGGCTGCCCTTACAGCTGCGATTTCTGTTGCGTTTCCAATTTGTATGGCAAAAAAATCCGCCACGCTTCTATTTTCAATGTGGTTCGTGATATTACTGAATCAGAAAATAAGATTTACATTTTTCTGGACGATAATATTATCGGCGACCGACATTATGCGAAGGAGCTTTTCAGGGCGATACAACCTTTGAAAATAAAATGGGTGGGTCAGGCATCAATTTCTTTTGTCCATGATGCGGAGTTGATGCAGCTTGCCGCCAGAAGCGGATGCGGGGCGCTTTTCTTCGGCCTAGAAAGTGTCTCCGCATCACAACTGCAGAAAATGCGTAAATCCATTAAAGATATTGAAAAAATGGGCGAGGCGGTGAAAATAATAAAAGGAATGGGAATTCATTTTCATGCCTCATTCGTCTTCGGATTCGATGATGATACCCCTGCGATTTTTCCTGAAACCCTTGAGTTTTTGCGGCGATACAAAATCGGCACCGCCTCGTTCAATATCCTGACTCCGTACCCCGGTACCGCAGTGTACCGACGGTTGAAGGATGAAGGACGTCTTCTCACCGAAAACTGGAGGTATTACGACCATTCGACGGTCGTTTTCAGGCCAAAAAACATGACTCCCTATGAATTGCAATCCGGTGAAATATGGGTGAAAAAGGAATTCAGCAAAGTATCTTCAGTGGTTAAAAATCTTCCGTGGAATATGGCGCATCCGCTACTCTATCTGGCAATGAATATCGGCATACGCAAGAATGCAAAATCGGATGCCGCACGGCTTCCTCAATTGGAGTCGGAATTGTTCGGTAAGATGCCCGAACCCTCACTTGCTTTCCAACCAGTGTTGTTCGCATAAACGGTATAGTTTAATTAATCCATATTTTTTAGTGTTACGATCGGAAAACGAAAGAGCAAAAAGTAAATTTCGGAAAAAAATAAAAAGGAAAAGAGCAAAGAAAACATAGCTTACCGGGTGCCGCACACTACCCGGAAACCGTAGAGGTCATACTTGTCGTGCGGGTTGTTGTTGATGCGATACGCCGAGCATAGATCGTTGGCAACGCCGTAGCTGTAAAACGAGCCCCCACGCAGCACACGATAACTGCCGCTCGTTGCTCCCGTCGGGTTAGTCTGGCTGCTTGCGCCGTAATTTCCGTACCAGTCGTTGCACCACTCACACACATTTCCGCTGATGTCATACAACCCCCAGGCATTCGACCTCTTGTCTGCAACCGGTTGTGTAATATAGGGTGAATTATAGTACCACACCGCATTGCTGTCTATTGCCAGGGTGTCGGCCTTTGTGAGCGGAGGATAATTCCTTCCCCAGTAATAGTCGGTCGTCGTCCCCGCGCGACAGGCATACTCATACTCCGCCTCGGTCGGCAACCGGTAGCCATTCTTAGTGTAGTCAATCACCACCAAGGAATCGATTGTCCCGTCACCGGCGTAGTTATAGACGGTGTCCAATCCCGTCTGTTTACTGAGCGCATTGCAGAACAGCGCGGCATCGTACCAAGACACCTGCTCGACCGGTCGCAATGACGCCGAATCGTCATTCTGAAATAAAGCGGGATTCGTATCCATAACCGCCTGGTACTGTGTCTGCGTCACCAAGGTCTGCGAAATGGTGTACGCTTCGAGTGTCACACTGTGCATTGGGCTTGCATTAAAACCATTGTTCACCGAGTCAAAAGTTGTCGGCATGAATTTCGCCAATGCACTTCCACTACCGGTCATGACGGTGAAGCTCCAGACGCCGGACCAGGAACTTTCGCCGTAGACATCGTTCGCGTAGACCCGCCAGTAATAAGTCGAATCGCTTGATAATTGCGGGATTTGTTTCGATGTCCCGTTGATAGTAGTATCGAACACCAGCGCAAATGACGGATTGTTTGATACCTGGACACGATAAGAAAGGGCATAAGCGCTTGTGCTCCAGGATAGGGTGGGTATCACCGCTGCGTTTATCGCACCGTCGGGGGGAGATGAGAGTAACGGAACAGCGGGAACGGTACAACCCATCTGGAATGTTCCTGCCGGTATGCTTATCATGGTCAACAGCCTTGTTGTGATTCCGAACTTCACCGACAACGTGCAGGGAGCGCTCCATAAACCGTTTGCATCGCGCGCTTTCGCAATCACTGGCCGCTCCTGGCCTGCGGCTCCTTGCGGTACGGTGGTCAACCAGGTATATGATAGCATCGATGTGCTGTCGTTCCATGTCCCATTGCTGAAAGCGTCCCACCAGACCATCGAAATTGTCGCGAATCCAAGCCCCAGCGAAGCATTCTCAAGGCTGCATTGCAGGTTGACGCTGCACGAAGCTCCAGGCGTGAGAGCGGCGATTACTCCTAAAGTGACCTGCTTCGGATTGCCCACGATGATTGGCTGCCACTGCAGCGCGATTATTTTGAACGCAACGTTCGGACGATCCTGCCCAAGTACGCGAAGTTTCACCCTGCATTTTACGCCACATTGCACCAGCGTGGCGATGCCGCTATCCAGCACGCTCAGTGAATCTGCGATGCCCAGTGTGTCCGGGACGCCCAGTCCCATCGTGTCTGCGACGGCGCCGCTATCTTGCGCGGTCAGCGAGTCTGCCGGCTCTGCCCAGGTCATTCCGCTATCAACGGACATTGCCACAAAGCACTCTGCCATGCCTTCGCCCATCGGAATGAAGGAAAGATACAGATCCCGTTGTAGGATAGTATCCCTGATAGTGTCCATGCCCTGGATTGAGTATACCAAACTATCACTGTTCCACACTGAATCGACGCTTACCGAATCTACCTGCAACTGCTGGGCGGACAAAAACGTCGTTGCGACAAGAGTCATTATGGAGGAAAGAATTCGAGTTCTCAGGGCTACCTCCCCTTCCAGAACCGGGTAGTCTGAACCAGCCTGTCATTTACCTCAAGCCGGGCGAAATAGACGCCACGGGGAACCGATTTGAGCGTAACGGAGGATTTGCCGTCGATATATGCCGTCTGTATCGTTTTGCCAGCAAGGTTATAAATGGAAACCCGGCCATGCCCCTGAACGCCGAGTATGATTATATGAATACCATTCTGCATGGTCACCAGCATATGCGGCGAAGCCGAAGGTGTCAAATGGCTATTTAAACGCACTGCTGATGTTCCGGGTCCCGCCTTGGCTCCAGCCGTCAAAGTGAATACGCTTGTTTGACCTGACGCCTCATAGTACTGCTGTGCATTGGCAACTGCTGACAAAAGACACAGGAACAGCAGGAATTTTTGCATGAAAGCGCTTCCTCGTTGGGATTTGATGAAAAAATACTACTTGTGTATTTCAGTATGACTGTAAGCAAATGAGTAATATTACGGCCATATTAATCAATACATTACAAAATGTCACCAGACCGATAGAGGAATTTTGCGGAATATAACGTGCGAATTATGTCGAATAAACCCTGTCGCAACGTGATGTAGTCTTGTTTTTTGGCATGGCCATTGCATGTCATATAAGGAAGCCAATAATGCCATAAAGAGGGGAGAGCTATGGTGGAGTCAACAAGTGGTTCCAGTTTCAAAAACGATGTTCTTGAAGCGAGAATACCGGTCCTCGTGGATTTCTGGGCGCCATGGTGCGGTCCGTGCCGGATAACTGGCCCGATTCTCGATCGAGTAAGTGAAAAGGCCATGGGTAAGGCGAAAATATTTAAGGTGAATATCGATGACGATGAGGCTACAGCGACGAAGTTTGGTATTACGGCGATTCCGACGGTCATGGTGTTCCGGGATGGTAAAGTCGATAAAACCCTGATTGGTGTACAGCAGGAGCAGGCCTATTTGAAGGCGCTCGGCCTTTAGTTCAGGCACGGCAGTGCACGTCTTCGCCGTGCCCGTGGCCTGATGGGCGGTTTAACTCGCCGGGTTCCAAGGGGGGGCGGGTTCGCGCACGTCGCGCCAATGAAACTGCTTATTATGCATTGCTTCTTGGCACGGGGTAGCAGTCTAAGGCAAGCCTTCAATCAGCTCCCCCCGGAGACAGTTGTGGGGGCGTCGTAAGTTCCGTACCCCTCCCCCATGTGTCCGTAGCTCAGGGTGCGTCCGCGTTTTGCCGTTACAGGCAGTCTCAGAGGTTTTTAAGCGATTTTGCCCGTGTCCGCCGCGTTTCCACTTACGTTACGCGAAAAAGGAAATCGTTGTGGTTCTTCATGGTTCGACCCAGAACGTCCGCGCTGAAGTCTTTTGACCAGAAGAGGAGGGAGGCCCGGCAGCCTCGAAAGGGTTTTCTTTTAAGAATTTTTTTGCGTTTCCAGGCAGACAGTTTTTCAGGCGTTCATGTTGCATCATATGTTGAGGTTTGAAATCCCCGTACCACTTACCCGGGAAAATTGACTGAGGGTGTGTTACGGTAACACACTGGTTTCACATTTTCAGAGGAATAGGTAGGTTTCAGGGTATTGTATGGGATTTTACAATTAAAGCAGGGGAAATAAAAAACCCCTTAAAAGTGCCTGAATTCGCAATATTTAGGCAATTTTAAGAGGTTTTAAACTGGTAGCGCTATGGGGAATCGAACCCCAGTTTGATGGCTGAGAACCACCCGTCCTGACCCCTAGACGATAGCGCCTGCATGAAATTGGCTGGGGTGTGAGGACTTGAACCTCAAACGCCCAGATCCAGAGTCTGGTGTTCTGCCAATTGAACTACACCCCAATATTAGCTTGCAAAAATAAGTGGTAACCTCCCGGCGGGGCAAGTTCCGTCGTGAGCATTGCAGGTTATCCGGCGCCCCTGGTTTTTCTCGTTTTCAAGTGCGTTTTTCAACGTCCAAACGTATATTTTAACTTCATGTCCTCCCTGAAAAGCCCGCTGGTTTGCCCACACTCTCCACAGTGCGGCGGTTGTACGCTCATCGCCATGAACTACGAAGAGCAGCTTCGCCAGAAAAAGCAGACACTGCAAAGGCTCTTCGCGCCGCTCGGCATCACCGCAGTGCCGGATCTCATGCCGAGCCCCGTGGTGCGTTACTACCGTCACAAGGTGCAGCTTCCCTTCGGGATAAAAAAGATGGGCAGGCGGACGCAGGTGGTTGTTGGATGCTACAGTCGCGACACTCACGCGATCGTGGACCAGCATAACTGCTCCCTTCAGGACAGTGATTTAACCGCTATTGTAAATGCCGGGCGCGACTGGGCGAACGAGCAGGGCGTGTCGGCCTACAACGAGGCGAAGCATATCGGCTTCCTTCGCCATATTTTATTACGCAAGGGTGCGGGAACGGGCGAAATACTCATCGGGATCGTGACGAACGGGCAGCGCCCCATCGGTTCGCGGCGGCTTGCGGCGACCCTTCTCGAAGCGGTGCATCGTACCGCCCCGAGCGCGAAAATCGTAGGAATCGTCCAGAACGTCAATATGCGGCGCACGAATGTGGTGCTCGGCGATAAAGAGTTGACCTGGTGGGGGAGGCCATTCCTTGTCGAAAAGCTTGGTTCCTATACGTTCAAGGTCGGCATCTCGACCTTTTTTCAAGTCAACCCCTTTCAGATGCCATCACTTTACAATGAGGTACTGCGCTGGATCGAAAGAAGCCCCGCCGTGCTCGATTGCTACTGCGGGGTCGGCTCCATCTCCCTCTGGGTTTCCCGCAATTCGCGCTCTGTTACCGGCATCGACGAGAACGCCGCGTCAATCGCTGCGGCGAAAGGGGCGGCCATGACAAATGGCATGCGGAATGTGCGCTTTATCTGCGAAGCCGTTGAAACGGCGTTACCGGAGGTGCACGAAGGCGAATTCGATACGGTCATTTTCGATCCGCCGCGCAGAGGTCTCGCAGGTCCAGTTCTCGATGCGTTGCGTCATGCGCCGTTCAAGAGGATCATCTATGTTTCCTGCAACCCCGAATCGCTCGGGCACGATATTCGGGCGCTGCAACCGCTCTGGCGGCTCATTTCGCTGCAAGGAATCGATATGTTTCCGCATACTGAGCATATTGAAACCGTCGCGGTACTGGACAGAAAGTAAGTCCGGACCGCACGTGATTGGCATTTTTAAGAAATTTCTATAGTAAAATACGGTTCCTTTCCACTCTGTCCACCGATTGGTGAACGACTATGTATTAAAATGCATTGATTTATCGACACATTTTTCCTGAATTCGCAAAAATCGGTTCATTTCTGTGGGCATGACAATTGCTTCTCTTTTAGAGAGAAATGCAGGTTATCAAACCCATTGCCGGATGCAGGGGTAACGTGGAGGGTGCGAGGGTGACAAAGTAAATCAAGTACTTAAATAATACGGTTCTAATATGAGGGAGAGCGACTCTTTGATGCAAGATAAAAGAGCAGACGAACGGGAAGTTACGAAAGTATGGCCTAAGAGGCTGGGGGAGGGGTGAGGCGGAGAAAGAGAATTATAGTTTCTCCGCCTTATTAATTTCCTCCGACGATTGCAGGAATGGTGCAGCCGGGAAACCAATATTTTTTCTGTTACTTTTCAAAATTCATTTATTATTTGGTCCAGCACCGATTTCCGCCGGCCTCTCCCAGAGAAATATTTCCGCAATAAGCAGGAGGCAAAGTACAATCCACGGAATATACGACGGCAGTCGCCCAGTGTTACGGACAACGTCGAGAATCTGCCGTTCAGATAAAACCGCCATGTTGTCCCTGCCCGCTTCGGGAATTTGAGGAAGGGGGTAATCTAACCTGCTCTCTGCAGGGTCGGCATTGACCGCGATCCAAGAGGCGTTTTCGCCGTTCGGTATAATTTTATAGAGTCCCGGTTCCGGGAAGACCGCGAGGGGCTGCGATTGCCAGCGCGCCAAGACGGTTCCATCGCTCCGGATAACGGCGGCGTCTTTACCGGTGCCGTAACAGGGGTTTCGGCGGGGAGCGCCGGCGATCCAGAGGTCGGTCGCCGGAAACTTGTCGGCTGCGGCATAACGCAGGATGCGGTCGAGGAAGGGAACGAAAAACCCGGTTTCGCAGAGGTTGTTTGCATCGGTAATGCCGATCGGCGTGGCAGCCAGAATCCAGATTCGGCCATTGCGGTCAGTGGAGCAGGTGACGAGAGGCGTGCCGTTGCTCAGACGCAGCAGCACGGTTCCCGGCAGCCCTTCGACGTAACGATAGATCGATGCCTCGGCGGTTTTAAATCTCGGAAATCCACGCCAGACTTCGGAAATAGTGTCGGGGAGCACGATCGTTACGGGCTCGGTAACCGATACTGCTTTAAGCTTGACCGCCGGCGAGAACACGCTGGAAAGGAAAGTAATAGATTGCGCGGACTCCTTTTCGTCGCCCGAGAGCGTCAGAAGAATGATTTTCTGCGCGAAAGCGCGTCCTTGCCGGAGCGCTTCGAGCGGGCTTGATGGTCGGTCAAGGCCGTTGATGACGACAACGTCGGCGGAATCGAGTCCGTCGGAAGTGATCGTTTCGCCCGTTGCCGTCGTTACCGGGTTCCAGCGGGTGGGCGATGCCACGGAAAGCGCCGCCGCAACGGGGTAGTTTTTCTGCGAGTCGCCGACGACGATGACTCGTGAGGAAGCGTGCGCCTGCGAAGTGAACCAGCGGGTGTTATCAAATGACAATGGGTCGGGCGCAACCAGTGTCACGCTTCCCCCCTCGTGTATCGTCGAGGGAACCTCAAGGTCGATCTGAACGGAGTCGTACGCGGCAACGGAGATCCTTTTTGCGCCGCAGCGGATGGAAGACATGGTAACGGTCAGTTCTCCAGAATCGAGCGGCCGCGCCCCGGTCGCGACAACGGCATGGACTGTCGGCGCGCCGGCTCTGTCGCGCAGCTCCGCGGTGCGCACCGTATAATTCCACGGCGAGCGGGGAGAGAGGATCGCACAGAGAAGGCGAGGGAAATTTCTGCCGGAGCGCATCCGGAGAAGCGAGTCGAGACTCGAGGTCGTTGATCGCTGATAGTCGCTGCAGAGCAGGAGCAGCGGCAGCGAATAGTTGCCGTGGTTTTCATCCCATGCATGCAGCACGCTCGCGAGGCTCGCATCCCCGTGACGAACCGAGAGTGGTTGCGGCGCAGCCGGACTGTACGGGATGAAATTATCGCGTCCTTCGTCATAATCGAGGCGCTTGACAGTTGCAGGGCATGCCTTTATCAGCGTATCGAGGAGCGCGGCCGATTTATCCAGGAGCGAAACGCCGTGTTCGGTGTAGCTCATGCTGGGGGTCCGGTCGATCCAGCTGAAAATGGTCAGGTGCGGATCGCGGAGCACGCTGAACCGGTCGTGCTTGTTAAATGGCGCCGCAAACAGCGTGATGATGATCGCCGCCGCCGCGAGGCGCATGAGAAGGTGCAGCCATTTTCGAAGGCGGCGCATGCGGGACGCACGGAGAACGGTCGTCTGAAAGAACCGGAGAGTTGAGAAATCGAGGTTCTTTATGCGCGGCCGCCGGAGGAGATGGATGGCCAGGATGGCGCCCAGAAAAAAAAACGCCCAGAGAAATTCGGGACGATAAAACGCCAGCGCCCTCAAAGCAAGCGCCTCCGCTTTTCAAGAATACGGAAGAGCGCTTTCTGAAAAGGTTCATCGGTCGCGATGATTTCAAAGTCGATGCCGAGTTCCCGTCCGGCGTGTTCAATCATGCTGCGGTGCTTCTCCATACCTTCACGGAAAAAACGGGCGGCGATTTCGCCGTCGAGCGCCATGCTGCCGTGCGTCTCGAGATCGTGAAGCCGGGATCTCTCCAGAGCACGGAAGGAAAGCTCCTGCGGATCGAGGATCTGGAGCACCATGACATCCTGCTGTTTGAACCGCAAATGCCGCAGCCCGTAGATGATCTCCCCCGGGTCGTCGAAGAGATCGGAAAAAATCACGCAAAGGCCCCGTTTCGCAATATGGGCTGCAACGGCATTGATGGCGGCGCCGCACCGTGTCTGCGCGCCCCCGCTCAATGAATCGAGGGCGGCGAGGATCGCCTGGAGCTGGACGTTGGAAGAGCGCGGCGGCAACATCGTCGAAAGGGACTCGTCGAACGCCGCGAGACCGACGCCGTCTCTCTGCCTGATGAGAATCCAGGCGAGCGCCGCGGCGAGGGTTTTTGCATAATCGAGTTTCGACATGCCGTTTTTCATCGAGGAAAAAAGCATGGAAGCACTCTTGTCAATAAGCAGCTGCGCGCGCAGGTTGGTTTCATCCTCGAAGAGCTTTACCACGGCCTTATCGGTACGGGCGAATTTTCGCCAATCGATGGCGCGGGTCGATTCGCCGGGCAGGTAGGGCCGGTATTCGAGAAACTCCACCGAGAATCCGTGAAACGGGCTCTTGTGAAGCCCGGCCATGAAGCCTTCGACGATGAGCTTCGCCCGCAACGACAAGTTGCGGATGCCGGCGAGATGTTCGGGTTTTATGAGGGTGGCGGTCTTCATGCGAAAATCAGGGAGGCGGGGAGTGCGGGAAGCGGCCGCCGTCGGAGTCGGAATGCCGATGCATTTCTCTATCGGCAATGATGCTCCTCGTTTCGCCGACGATGATATCCGCCATTCGCCGCTCCCGATCGAAACCCTGGACCGCTCTTGCGATGCGCTCCTTTACCAGGCGAAGATCATCCCTGCTGAAGGCGGAAACGAGCAGGACATCGGGATAAGCGAGGGCAAGCTTCTTGCGGATAAAAGGATCGGTCACGAGGTCGGCTTTATTGAGGATGAGGATCCGGGGAATCGCATCCGCGCCGAGGGTCGCCAGAACGGTCTTGACGGTTTCATATTGCTCCTCGGTCCACCGGCTCGATGCATCCATCACCACGAGAAGCACGCTCGCTTCGGACACAACAGACATGGTGCTGCGAAACGAAGCGACCAGGTGATGGGGCAGTTTGCGCAGAAAGCCGACGGTATCGGAGATCACGATGGATCCGACGCCGGGGATGAAGGAGCGCCGCGTTGAGGTATCGAGGGTGGCAAACAACTTGTTCTCGACGTTTGCATTGCTGCGACAGAGGCCGTTGAGAAGCGATGATTTACCGACGTTCGTATAGCCCACGAGGGCGGCCTTGAAAATGCTTCTCCGGTTTTTGCGTTGCACCTCGCGGTCGGTTTTGATTTTTTCCAGGCGTTTTTCAAGGTCGGATATTTTCTTCTGCACAAGCCGCCGGTCGACCTCCAGTTGTTTTTCACCGGGACCGACCGTTCCGATGCCGCCGACCTGCTGCGAGAAATGGGTCCATGCATGCGTCAGGCGCGGATAGAGGGTGCGCATCTGCGCGAGCTCCACCTGGACTCGCGCCTCGTTCGTTCGTGCGTGCTTCGCGAAAATATCAAGGATGAGCTGCCCCCGGTCGATGACCTTTCCTGCCACGATCTCCTCGATATTCCGTATCTGGCCCGGCGAAAGGGAGGCATCGATGATAAGCGTCGTTGCCCCATTCGCCTGCATCACCGCTTTGATCTCTTCGAGTTTGCCCTGTCCCATGAAGGTTGACGCAATCGGTCGGTCGCGTTTCTGGATCACCACGGCGACCACCGAAGCGCCCGCCGTGGTCGCCAGAAGCCGCATTTCATGCATATCCTCGGCGAAGAGGCGCTCTTCGTTATCTGAAGTCAAAACCCCCGCCAGGATGATTTTTTCATGTGACAATGCACGCGGCATGGTTCCGATGCTCCCGTTAGATGAACGTGACGCCGTTGACCTGGAGTCGCGCCCCCGCGGCGATCTGCGACGGCGTGCGGGTCAGCGTTTCCGCGCCATCCGCCGTGACGAGTACGGTATGCTCGAATTGGGACGACAACGATCCGTCGCTCGTACGCACGGTCCAGCCGTCATTTTCGTCAAGCGTAACCTGCCAGGCGCCGAGGTTGATCATGGGTTCGATGGTAAAGGTCATTCCGGGTCGGAGCGCCACGTTGTCGCATTCCCGGTCGATATGGTGATATACCGAAAAAAAAGTTTCGTGGAATTTGGTCCCGATGCCGTGTCCGGTGTACTGGTGCACCACGGAGCAGCCCTGCGATTGCACATACGGCTCTATCGCCTCGGCGATGGCGGTCAGGGAGCGTCCCGGCTTCACGGCATCGATGCCGCGAATGAGCGCCTCGGCGCTCACCAAGACGAGATGGCGGGCTTTCTCGGAAACGGGCCCGATCATGAAGGTCTCGGACGAGTCGGCATAGTAGCCGTTCACAATGGTCGTGCAATCGATATTCACGATGTCGCCCTCGCGTAGCACTGCATCCGGCGAAGGAATACCATGGCAGACGACATTATTGATGGAGGTGCATACCGACTTCGGATAGCCGTGGTAGCCAAGACAGGCGGGGATGTGGCCATTGTCGATCGTGTACCGATGGACAAGCGTATTGATTTCTTCGGTGGAGATGCCGGCTTTGACAAAGGGACGGATATAATCGATGAGCCGGCCGTTAAAGGCCCCGGCTTTCCGCATTCCCTCAATTTCTTTCATCGTTTTCGGAGGGAACTCCTTCATGCGGGGCGATGGCTCGCCCAGCCTGTCACCGGATGCCGCGTCATCAAAGAAGTGGCACCGCTTATACTTTTTTCCGCTTCCGCACCAGCAGGGATCGTTACGGTTGATCATTCTGAAAAAATCCTTTATTTAGATCCTTCTTTAAGACGGCGCGGTTTTGCATTAAAGTCCGCTTTCAGCTTTTTTTAGCCTTTTTTGATTTCACTTTAACAAGAAAAGCCGGGTTATTCATCTTATCCTTATATAGTAACCCGTTTGCCATGATTACGACCGTCATCATGATTAATATGAAAATATTTATTACGTTATTTATCGAGAAATCGATTGCAGTGGTATCAGTTCGAAATTCACGAAAGTAAAAATAATCCTTTGGAATCAACAAAAGGGAGAGTCCCAGGAGATAAAACAAATTCAGTTTCGATTTATTCTCGTTATTTATAAAGAGATATATGGGAATAAATATATAAAGAAGTTTATATTCCGCCGACATATGGGGCAGAAGCAACATTGCGAAAGTTATCAGAGCGACTTTCTTCCAGAATTCTTTTTCTATGAAATAAATATAGGCGGCGATCAATCCGAAAGCGATTATCGAACCTTTCATATAGACGGATAAAACCGCCGGCATCGAAACCGAATGAATTAAATTATCCTTCATCAACCATATTTTTACCAGCATAAACAGACTTACGCCTCTTTGCAAACAAACAGTATCGTCAAAAAAGTTGTAATTCGCCACGCCGAAACCCGAAAGAATATATTTCAGGTTGTTGAAAAAGCCGCCTTCAAAAAACAGCAAGGGTATGATGGAAATAATCGTCGTAAACAGGATGGTAACAGCCAGATTCTTATACTTTTTATCAACTACCAACAGAATAAGAAATACCGCTGGAAACAGCTTCATTGCAATCGCTATGGAAAGGAAAATACAGGATGGAAGGCTTCCGTTCTTCTGAAAAAAATAAACAAAAAAGGCCGTGCTTAAAAAGACCAAGCTCTCGATATTTCCCCTGTCAATAGAGAACAGAAACGGCAGGGTTAATAGGGTGAAAATTGGAATAGTTACCATATCATGCTTTAAATCGGTACTCAGATAATGCTTATTCAGCAGGAAAAAGGGAATCACAAATATCAGGAAAAAAAGCAACAGCGAAACCTGTTTATTGGCAAGGGATAAAAGGAAAAATATGAAATTGGCGAAAGGATAATAATTGCTGTTAATAAAATATTTACAAAAATAGGGATTTAAATCCTTATTAATATTAAGCAAATTGAACAAATCATCAAATGCCCCGGTTTGAATGAAAAGAAACGTGTTGTAGGGATATGCCTTATTTAAATAAGCGCCCATAATGTACCGGAAGAATACGGCCGTGATAAATCCGATGAGGATAATGGCGCTCACAAGGGTAATCTTTGCTTCTCGGGTAAGAATTTCCGGGGTTTGATTAAAAGTATAAAAAAGCAGGCAGAAAAAGAAAAGCATTGATACTAACAATAAGAATCGGAGAGCGGGATAATATCCCGGCTCCACCAAATTATAGAGTGAATATTCAAGGGAAAAATCCGAAATAACGCCGTCGAACGGTCTCGATTTGCTTAATCCGGTTCCGATGGCTATATCGGATATTTCAAACTGTAAATTGTTATCGGTTCCCTCGGCGCTCCCCGAACCGATCATAACCTTGATCTTGTTGTTTCTATCGACGGATAGGGCAATTAGATACTTTGTATTGGGTTGAACGTTGTTGATAAAAGGAATATATCTCGGAATACCGGATTTGGTATTAATAATCAGATTCAACACCCCGTTATTCAATTCCATGCGGATGCCGCTATCCAATGGAGCGGTTTGAAAAACATCGCCGACCGAGGAGGTGCTTCTTGCCTTTAACGTGAAATGGATTGAAATATCGTTTACCGCGGCTTTTACCTGTTCCGAATAGCTTCTGATGGATTTAATTTGAGGGTCGTTTGATCGATTGTCATAGGTGATATCTTTTAGGCTGTTTTTCTTCGTTTCTTCCAGATGATAACCTAATGAAAAATTAAAGAAAAGAATAAGTAAAACCGCATTGATGAACAACGCAAAAAGCAGCGACCAGATATTTATTTTTTTCATTTCATTTTCCCGATATCACGTGTTTACTTGTCATATTCTGGACCTGTAAGGTTGTATCCCCTCGTTCTTTTCCCCCCCCCGGGGCTCCATCCGATGGTGCATCGCAACTTTAATTTTTACCTTTTTTTGATTTCACCGCAGCCATGAGGATCGGCTTATTCCCCTTATCCTTATATAGTAAGCCGCTTGCGATGATGACGACCGTCATCATGATTAATATAAAAATATTTATAACGTTATTTATCGAGAAATCGATTGAATCGGTATCGGTTCTGATTTCACTAAAGTAAAAATAATCCTTGGGAACCAATAGAAGGGCGAACGAAAGAAGATAAAATAAATTCAATTTCGACACGTTCTTGGTATTTACGAATAAGTACATAGGAATAAATATGTAAAGAAGCTTGTAATCACTCGACATATGCGGCAGCAATAATATCGCGAACGTTATAAGGGAGACTTTCTTCCAGAAATCCTTTTCTATAAAATAAATGTAAGCGGCGACCAAGCCAAAAACAACGAATGATGCTTTAACATACATGGATAAAAAAGACGACATTTCGACCGCATGAATCAAATTAGATTTTATCAATATTAATTTTACCAGCGTAAACAAGCTGACGCCTCTTTGCAGATAAGGAGTATCTTTAAAAAAGTTATTATCAGCCACGCCGAAGCCCGAAAGAATAAATTGCAGGTTATGGAAAAAACCATTCTTGAAAAATGACAGGGATATTACGGAAATAAGTGCGGTCAGCGCCAGTGTAATCGCCATATCTTTGGATTTTTTTTCTGCAAACAACAGAATAAGAAAAGCGGCCGGAAACAATTTCATCGCAATCGCCATGGAAAAGAAAATGCAGGCTGGAACGCTTTTGTTTTTCTGTGAGTAATAGATAAAAAGAGCTGTAAAAATAAAGACCATGCCCTCTATGTTACCTCTATCAATGGTGAACAAAAGCGGCATCGTTAATAAAGTAAAAATGGGCAGATTTACCATATTCTGCCTTGTATCGATACTAAGATAATGCTTATTCAGCAGGAATAAGGGAATCACCAGTACAAGGGAAAAGAGCACCAATGAAGTCTCTTTATCAATAAGGGAAAAAAGAAAGAAAATAATATTGGCGAAAGGATAATAATTACTGCCGGAGTGATAGGGGTTTAAATCATTGATACATGTCAACATGGTAAAAAAATCATCAAACGACGCTGAATGAACTCCCGTGGGAATGAAAAGGAAAGTATTATAGGGATATGCCTTATTTAAATAGGCGCCCATGATATACCTGAAGAATACCGCAGTGATGAATCCTATGAGAATAATGGCGCTCGCAAGGGTAATTTTTGTTTCTCTATTAAGAACCTCCGGAGTTCGGCTGAAAGTATAAAACAGCAGGCAGAAAAGAGTAAGCATTGATACTAACAATGAGAATCGGAGAGCGGAATAATATCCCGGCTCCACCGGATTATAGAGTGAGTATTCAAGGGAAAAATCCGAAATAACGCCGTCGAACGGTCTCGATTTGCTGAATCCCGTTCCGATAGCTATATCGGATATTTCAAAACGCAAATTATTATCGGTTCCCTCGGCGCTTCCCGAACCGATCATCACTTTGAGTTTGTTGCTTCTATCGATGGAAACGGTAATGGGATACTCTGCATTAGGTTGAACGTTCTGTATTAAAGGGATAATTCTCGGAATGCCGGATTTGGTATCAATAATCAGATTCATTACTCCATTGTTCAATTCAAAGCGTATGCCCCTGTCCTGCGGAGCGGTTTGAAAAACGTCTCCGACCGAAGAGGTACTTCGTGTCTTCATCGTGAAATGGATAGTAATATCGTTAACGACGGCTTTTAATGGTTCCGAATAGGTTTTGATGGATTTAATTTGAGGATCGTTTGATCGACTGTCATAGGTGATATCTTTCAGGGTGTTTTTCTTTGCCTCTTCCAGATGATAGCCTAAAGTGAAGTTATAGGCGAGAATCAGCAAAACTGCATTAACGAATAACGCAAACAGCAGCGACCAGATGCTTAGTTTTTTCATTTCATTCTCCTGATTTCACCTTACTATCCATTAAATTTTGCGATCCGAACATAGTATTCCTTCCTTTCATCAATGGCTCCCAGTGTTTCCCCGTACATACCGATCCATTCAGACTCGACTATTTACTGGCATCTCGAACGTTCGGATGATAATCCTGACCGGCTATTTCCTCACACTGAAGCCGACAAGACGATTCCACCACTATCCCAACCATTTCCACGGCCGGTTGTGTCCTATAGTATTTCGGTCTCAACTAATACTGGTACCCTTCCCCCATATTCAAAGATCCCCTGTAATTGCCCATCATGCCCGCTTGTATGAAATTGTGAATTCATCCATAGGTGAACTGACATTTTTATGGCGATTATCTGGTTTAAAATCAATAATCTACTTCTGGAGCATTCTCTTTTTCAAAAAATTTCCACTAACTCCAGGATATTACCACCATTGGGAATAGCGAAACAGACCAAAACTTGATTATTTTTGAAAGATATCTTTATAAATCATGGCGAAGAGAGACCACCTCAAATGAGTCCATTTTGCTCGGAAATATATGAGAATTTATCGTAGGGATAGATTCGGTCGTTCGAGGCTTGAAAATCTATGAGTGTACGAGGGGAGATGTCATGAAAGTAGTCATTTTATGCGGCGGCAAAGGAACGCGGCTTGCCGAAGAGACCCAGGTTATTCCCAAACCGATGGTGGAAATAGGCGGACACCCCATGTTGTGGCATATTATGAAAATCTATTCTCATTTCGGTTTCAATGAGTTTATACTATGCCTGGGTTATCGAGGATATGTCATCAAAGAATATTTTTCGCACTATTTCCTGCATTCGAGCAATGTGACTATTGACATGACCAACAATCAGACGAAGATACATTCTACCTTTTCTGAACCCTGGAAAGTAACGCTGGTCGATACCGGTTTTGAAACCCTCACGGGTTCCCGCCTGAAAAGAGTTGAAGAGTATATAGGTAACGAGACCTTCATGATGACTTATGGCGACGGATTAGCGGATATTAATATTAATGACCTTATTAAATCGCATAAAAAGAACAAAAAATATGCTACCTTGACCGCCATTCAAACGGCGGGCAGGTTCGGAGTATTGGATATCGGGGACCGCAATCTGGTTAAGTCATTTCTGGAAAAACCCAAGGGCGAGGGCAGTTGGATTAATGCGGGTTTTTTCGTGCTGGAACCGCAGGTGTTCAATGTGATCGGCAGCGGCGACTCGATCGCTTTCGAGAAAGAACCGTTGGAACGCATTGCAGCAGAAAAACAATTGCATGCCTATAAACATGAGGGGTTTTGGGAAGGCATGGATACCTTACGGGACAAAAATGAACTCGAGAGATTATGGAACAGCAACCGGGGGGCTCCCTGGAAGGTTTGGTAGGCATGGATAAATATTTTTGGAAAAATAAGAAAGTATTGATCACCGGCAATGAGGGATTTTTAGGCTCTAACCTCACTCGATACTTGTTGCACAATACCACGGCGCATATCGTCGGTCTTGATATAAAAGTAAAAAGGAACGAGACGATCTTTACCAATGATGATTATGCAAAAATAGCCGTCTTTAAGGGAAACGTTTCCAACCAGGCATTGGTGAAAGAAATCATCGAACGGAACAATATTGAGGTTATTTTTCATCTTGCCGCTGAAGCGATAGTCGCTTCCTGCATGGAAAACCCGGTGCGCGGCTTTACATCGAATATTAAAGGCACATGGACTATTCTTGAAGCGGGACGTCATTCCAGGACCATACAGGCAATCATCATAGCTTCCAGCGATAAAGCTTACGGGAACCATGAAAAACTTCCTTATACCGAAGAGACGCCGCTTATCGGTATCCACCCTTACGATGTTTCAAAAAGCTGCGCTGATCTTCTGGCCATGGCCTATTACCACACGTATGGATTGCCGGTAGTCGTAACACGATGCGGTAATATCTTCGGTCCCGGAGATTTTAATTTTTCACGCATCGTTCCGGATACCTTCCGGTGCGCTCTGGAGAATAAGACATTGTCGATACGCAGCAACGGAAAATTTACCCGTGATTATGTGTATGTCGATGACATCGTCAACGGGTACGTTACCCTGGCGGAAAAGCTGGAAAAAAATAAATTGGCAGGCCAGGCATTCAACTTCAGTGATGAGAATCCGATCTCCGTCCTGAAACTGGTAACAATGATTTACAGCATAACCGGTAAAAAGCCATCCTTCAAAATTCTGAATCAGGCACAGAAGGAAATTCCCGATCAATATTTATCTTCAAGCAAGGCGCGCGACCTACTGGGTTGGAAGCCCCGTTGTTCGTTACACGATGGATTGGTGAAAACACACTCATGGTATAATGAGTATTATCAGTGTTAATCAAAGGCGATATATGAAAAAAATCAGCATTGTTACGGCGTGTTACAATGAAGAGGAAAATGTTCAGGATCTGTATTATGCCGTAAAGGAAGTTTTTTCGCAGCTTGAACAATACACGTATGAGCATATTTTCATCGATAACGCCTCAAAAGACAATACTGTCGGCATTTTAAAAAAAATCGCGGGAAATGACAAAAACGTTAAAATAATTGTCAATTCGAGAAATTTCGGCCATATACGTTCTCCATTTCACGGCATAATCCAGGCAAGCGGGGACGCGGTTATTTCGCTGGTCGCCGATTTTCAGGACCCGCCGGCCATGATTAAAGATTTTATCAGGAAATGGGAAGAGGGGTATAAAATCGTTGTCGGGGTCAAAACGGAGAGCAAAGAATCGAAGGCCATGTTTTTTATCCGGAACCGTTTTTACAGCCTGATATCGCGACTTTCAGAAATTGACCAGATAAAAAGTTTTACCGGATTCGGTCTCTATGATAAAAAAATAATTGAAATCCTGCGGACAATAGACGACCCCTATCCCTATTTCAGAGGGCTGATCGCCGATATCGGCTATGATATAGGGAGGATCGAATACACCCAGCCTGCAAGGAAAAAAGGGTTTACTAAAAATAATTTATATACGCTCTATGATATGGCCATGCTCGGCATTACGAATCATTCAAAGGTGCCATTGCGACTTGCAACCATGCTCGGGTTCCTTGTTTCCCTTGGAAGCATACTGTGCGCCGGGGTATTTTTCATGCTTAAATTGGTTTTTTGGAATTCATTCGATATGGGGATTGCGCCTTTGATCATAGGGCTCTTTTTCTTTTCCGCGGTTCAGCTTTTTTTCATCGGGATAATCGGGGAGTATGTTGGGTCAATACACACTCAGGTTTTAAAAAGGCCACGGGTAATTGAAAAAGAACGGATCAACTTCTAGAAGTATAATCGAATTTATGCAGCGAAATACGGAATTCATCCGGTTCCTTATTGCAGGTGCATGGAATACGGCTTTTGGATACGGAGTCTTTATCCTTCTGTTCTATATGCCCTGGAAACTTCATTATATCGTCGTTTTGATACTGAGCAACATTATCACGATTACCAATGCTTACTTCTGCTATAAAATATTCATTTTTAAAACGCGCGGGAACTATGCACGCGAATATCTCAGGTTTTACGGCGTTTATGGAATAACCTTTGGCATAAACCTTTTATTGCTGCCGGTATTTGTCGAGATCCTTAAAATTCACCCGGTGATAAGCCAGGGCATGGTGCTTTCGGTGACGATTTTCGCAAGCTATTTCGGGCATAAGCATTTTTCGTTCAGAAGAATATAATAATTCCAGGCAAATTGAATATGGATAAACTTGCAAATGATATTTTAATTATTCTACCTGTTTTTAATGATTGGGTAAGTGCGGAGCAGCTTCTTCCTCAAATAGATGCAGTAGCGAAGAAAGTGACCGGCAAATTTGAAATTCTTTTCATCGATGATGGAACAATTGCCTGCCACAAAACATCATTACCTTTTGGAAAATATGAAAATATTAGGAATATTGAAATAGTGCATCTGGTCCGAAACATTGGACATCAACGCGCCATTGCAATTGGATTATCTTATGCAGCACATAGAAAAATCTTTGATAAACTTATTGTAATGGATTCCGATGGAGAAGACAGGCCGGGAGATATAGAAAAATTAATGGAGATCAGTAAAATTCATGAGGACCAAATCATTTTCGCAGCACGTATAAAACGGAATGAAACAATTATTTTTAGGCTGTTTTATAGAATATATAGGGGTTTATTCCGCTTGTTGACGGGAATTCCGATTTCTTTCGGAAATTTTTGCATTATCCCGGTTAAATATGTAAAACAATTAGGATGCATGCCCGAGCTTTGGAATCACTTTGCAGCTGGAATTATACGTTCGAAAATTCCCAGAATGTTATTGCCGCTTGAACGAGGAACGCGAATTGAAGGAAGCTCAAAAATGAATTTTCAGGCGTTAATTATTCACGGTTTGTCCGCTATATCGGTATTTATTGATACAATGGCAATTAGACTGCTCGTTCTCTGCCTTTTTTTAATTTTTATCTCCATCAGTGCCATACTGGTTATTTTTGGAGTAAAATTATTTTCTAATTTTGCAGTTCCCGGTTGGGCCTCTTATATCGTATTGGGATTTTCAAGCGTCCTATTGCAGGCAGTGACATTATTCTTTGTGCAGGCATTTTTGGTATTAAGTTTTAGAAGCCAGAAATCCTTTGTCCCATATTATGATTACAGGCAATTCATTGATTGTCAAGAGGGAAAGTAGCTTATGCAAGATAGCCGCTATCGCGGTACGGAGCTGCAATTATTTCAATATGCACGGAATTGGAAAGGATATTTTGGCAAATTTATTAAACCCTATCTTCATGGCGACGTATTGGAAGTCGGTGCGGGAATAGGTGAAACGACAAAGCTGTTATGTGACGGGACTCAATCTTCCTGGTGCTGTTTGGAACCCGATAAGGAGTTTGCCGCTACTATTCACTACAAAGTAGTAAATGGTTATTTGCCGAAGTGCTGCGAGGTAAAAAACGGTTACAGCTCGGATTTGCGAGGGATGCGGACTTTTGATGTTGTTGTATATATCGATGTACTGGAACACATTTCTGATGATAAAGAAGAAATAATTATTGCAAGGGAATTGGTGAAATCGGGTGGATATATCATTGTGTTGGTACCTGCCCATCAATGGCTATACAATTCATTTGACAAAACAATTGGTCACCGTCGTCGATATTCTGAAAAGCAACTACAGGCTATTTTCCCTGACGGGATGAAAAATAAAATGCTAAAGCACCTTGATTCAGTGGGTTTATTGGCTTCTTTGGGAAATACCATTTTACTCAAAAAGGGGCGTCCAAGCAAATCACAGATTCTTTTTTGGGACCGGCTTCTCGTTCCGCTCTCGATAATTGTTGATCGTTTTTTAGGATTTTTTTTAGGGAAATCCATTCTTGGCGTTTGGTTGATTTCTAAACCATGAGCAAAGTCTTCCTAATTCAGCCGCCTATAAGTAATGCGGAACTATTTAGCCGCGGATCAAAAAGCTCTGCAAGCCATATTCCGCCGCTCGGCCTCGCCTATATCGCTGCGTACTTAAAGGACCATGGCCACTCCTGTCGTATTCTCGACGGCATCGCCGAACCGCAGCCTATCCCGGAGATCGTTAGCGAGTCGAAATCTTATAATGTTATCGGGATCACCGTGGTCAGCGCTTTCGTGCTCCGGGCACTGGTACTGGTCGAGGCTATTAAGGCCGCGGATGGGACGCCGCCGATCGTGATCGGCGGGCCGCATGTCACTGCTCTACCGGAAGCAATGGTTCGTTCGGGGGCTGACTTCGCGGTTGTGGGGGAAGGCGAACAGACTATGCTCGATCTGGTTGAGTGGTTAGGCGGAAGTAAAGACCGAAATCAGCTCCGTGTCATTCGTGGAATAGGGTATATCGAGGATGGCGCGTATGTGTTCACCGGTCCGAGATCGAGGATCGAGCTGCTTGACCAAGTACCTCTACCGGATCGTACGCTCCTGCCCATGCATCTTTACCGAAGCAGTATCGCACGGGCGACTGCCCAGCCATCACATTCCCTCCTCACCTCACGCGGTTGCCCAGGCGTCTGCAGTTTCTGTAGCAAACTGACTTTCGGCACCAAAGTCCGGTATTTTTCCGCTGAAAGGATTCTCGAAGAATTCTTCCTTCTCCGGGACCGCTACGGCGCAAACGATGTGGCCGTCATGGATGACAATTTTGTAAGCAACCCCGATGTGGCCCTTGCGGTCTGTGACGGACTACAGACACGCGGGTTTGGACGCTCTTGGTCGGTGGAAGCGCGGATCGATGGGGTGGATCGGCGCGTGTTGATGGCACTTAAGCGTGCAGGATGCACGTTTGTGGCCTATGGGATTGAAAGCGGTAGTCAACGCGTTCTCGATTACATTAATAAGCGTGTGACCAAGGAAAAAATACGCGAGGTCGTGGATATGACGAAGGAGGTTGGTATCCCCATTCGCGGTTATTTCATATTAGGGTTTCCGGGTGAGACCCAAGCGGAAATGGAGGAAACTTTGCGATTCGCAATTGAATTGGATGTGGAGGTCGCATCATTCACTCTTTTCGTTCCGCTGCCCGGTACGATAGAGTATCGCCGGGCTTGTGAGAGTGGTACATTCGATCCGGAGTACTTCCTCCGTCGCATTACGCCCGAGTTCAATTTTCCGGACTTTCCGTTTTACATCCCTGAAGGATTTACCACGGGGCAGCTCCTGGATTTTCACCGGAGAGCTTACAGCCGGTACTATTTCCGTCCGCGAGTAATCTTAAAAAAAATCGCCGCATTACGTAACCTTGGGGAAGTCAAAAATCTGCTGTTGGGCGCACATACACTGATGAACAATGCGCTTCACAAATCGCGGCTTAGACCGAATCGTACGGACAATCAACCGGACCGAGGCAGCTCGAAGTAACCCCCTGAGGAGTACAAAAAATTTCGGTATATTGACGAAAAGCACTAGCTCTACCGTGGCGAACGCGATATTGTCAGGCACGGGATCGATCGTTTCGTCCAACTGATACCAAAGGATCTGTTCACAGATGCCAGCGCGGCGGGTACCGGAATATGGGCGATCGCGATGGCTACACGCTGTCGGGTGATTGGCATTGAAGACCACAAGGAGAGCCTCGTGCCCACCACTGAGCGGATAAATACTTATTCAAGGCATGGAGGATTGACTGTTCTCGGGTTCTTGATTTTATTTATCACCTTCTCTACTCCTTGTTTCAAGCAGGTATTGGTATCTTAGGCTGCCGCATTTTTATGTCGTGTGCAAAAGAATATAACATATTTTCTAAAAAAGTGGTAAACGAGTTACCTCTATAAGAATCATGAACATCCTTCTCACCGGTGGCAGCGGCTTTCTCGGCAGAAACATTCGGGAGTCTTTCCTGGCACAGAAGTATTGCCTCTTCGCTCCAACTCACCAAGAATTGGAGTTAATGGACGAGGTCGCAATACGATCATACATTATCGATAATGCCATTGATATCGTCATTCATGCTGCGGCGAAGCCAGGACATCGCAACGCAAAGGACCACTCCAATATATTTTATGTAAATACACGGATATTTTTCAACCTTGCCCGTAACCTGGACCGACTGGAAAAAATAATCGTTACCGGATCCGGGGCCATTTATGACATGCGCCATTACCTGCCTAAAATGAAAGAGGAATATTTCGACACGCATGTGCCGGTAGATGAGCACGGGCTTTCAAAATACGTTATTGGAAAATATATTGAAAAAAATGACAGAATCGTTGACCTCAGGATTTTCAGCATTTTCGGTAAATACGAGGATTATGCGATCCGCTTCATTTCAAATATGATGTGTAAGTGTGTCTTTAATCTGCCGCTGACCATGAAGCAGGACCGCAGATTTGATTTTCTGTATGTAAAAGATTTGATGCCTGTTCTGGATTACTTTCTTCAGCGTACTCCGAAACATCACGCCTATAACGTCACGCCTGATGAAACGGTATACCTTTACAAAATGGCAGAAAAAATCCAGGAGATTTCTGGCAAGGACCTGCCCATTCGCGTCCGTGATTCCGGCATCGCTTCCGAATATTCCGGCGACAATTCACGGTTAAAGAATGAGTGTAAGGCATTCGCGCCGACCCCTTTTGATATATCTTTGAGAGAACTATATGTATGGTATGAAGAGAATAAAAATCAAATCAATAAAGATGTATTAGTATACGATAAGTAATAAATGCGCCTGAGCGGGTTTTATGATCACAACATCGGATTACATAGTCAATAGGCTCGTTGAGCGATACGGGGTCCGCCATGTGTTTTTGATCCCCGGCGGAGGCGCCATGTATTTGAACGACTCTTTCGGGAAATGTAAAGACATCGAATATATTTGCAACCATCATGAACAGGCGTGCGCCATGGCCGCGGAAACCTATGCACGAGTCTCCGGGAAGATAGGAGTCGTGAATGTGACTTCCGGTCCCGGTGGGCTTAACACGCTGACCGGCGTTCAGGGCCAGTGGACGGATTCCGTACCGGTTCTCTATCTTTCCGGGCAGATCAAGCAGGAGACCTCCGTTTATTCCGACCCGCATTTGCATTTGCGACAATTGGGAGATCAGGAGGCGGATATTATTCGCGTGGTGAAATCGATTACCAAATTCGCCGAAACGATTCGCAGCCCCAAAGAGGTTAAAAAACTCCTGGATAAGGCCATTCATATTGCGACAACCGGCCGCCCCGGTCCGGTATGGCTGGATGTCCCGCTCGATGTACAGGGCGCTCCACTTGATGAAAATGAATTGATCGAATATGATAGTGCGGAAGACGACGTTAAAACCGATCCGGCGGAGAAATGCGACGAAGTATTGCAACTGCTGGCCGGAGCCAGCAGACCGATAATCGTCGCGGGTCACGGGATTCGAATCTCCGGAGCTGGAGATGAATTTTTACGACTTGTCGGTCTTTTGAAATTGCCGGTCGTTACCACGTTTAATGGCATGGACCTTATCCCTTCCGAAAATCCCTATTTTATTGGTCGAATCGGAACACTGGGAGACCGGGCTGGAAATTTTGCGCTTCAGAACTCCGATTTAATGATTTCAATCGGTTCCCGGAATAATATCCGCCAGGTGAGCTATTTCTGGGAATCTTACGCGAGGGCGGCAAAAAAAGTTGTCATTGATATCGATGAAAACGAGTTGAAAAAGCATACGATAAAACCGGATTTTCAATTATTAATGGATGCGGGCAGTTTTATCCGCCGAATGCTTGACAAAGTTGCACACTATGCCCTGCCCTACCGTCGGGAGTGGCATACGTGGTGCCTTGAACGAAAGGTGAAATACACAACGGTCCTGCCGGAGTATCGGGAAGAAAAAGACCGGGCCAATGCCTACTGTTTTATCGAAAAGCTTACCGATCTTCTTCACGAGAAGGAGATTATTATCGCGGGCAACGGGTCGGCCTGCGTAGTGCTTTTTCAAGCTGCCAAAGTGAAAGAGGGACAACGCTACATCTGGAATTCGGGATGCGCAGCTATGGGCTTCGATTTGCCGGGAGCGATTGGAGCATGTATTGCCGCAAATAAAAAACCCATTGTTTGTATTTCCGGAGATGGAAGCTGTATGATGAATCTCCAGGAACTTGAAACTATTGCTTATCATAAATTGCCGATAAAAATATTTTTATTGAATAATGAGGGATATGTCTCCATGAGGCAAACTCAGGGAGCTTTCTTCAATGGCCGTATGACTGCGGTCGATAAAGAATCCGGCGTTGGTTTCCCGGATTTTCGAAAGATTGCCCGAGCATTTGGACTTCAAACCGAAATTATCCAATCCAACTTTGACCTTGAGAACAAAATTATAAAGGTGATCGAGTATCCGGGGCCGATTTTATGCGAGGTAGTGCTTTCTAAAAATTACCAGTTTTCACCGAAACTTTCGTCTAAAAAAATGCCGAACGGTAAAATGGTGTCTATGCCCCTTGAAGATTTATCGCCTTTTCTGGGGCGGGAGGAGTTCAAACAAAATATGATTATTCCACCCCTGGAAAATACCGTATGAATAACGCTAAAAACGTTTTATTAACAGGCGCCCGAAGGGGCATCGGTGCAGCCATTCGATCTGCATTAACGGATGATAATTTCTATACCCTGATTTGTCCGACCAGAGAGGAGTTGGAGCTCGCTGATGCTGACTCTATCAGGCATTTTCTTTCCGGGATGAGTTCCATCGACATAATCATCAACAATGCGGGTATTAATATCTTAAAAGGTATTCATGAAATCGATGAAGATTCAATTGAAAAAATGCTGAACGTAAATTTAGTAGCTCCTCTTAAATTGATTGCATCACTTTCCAGTAATATGAAGAATAACCAATGGGGCCGAATTATTAATATCAGCTCTATATGGGGGCTGACATCCAAGGAACGACGGGTTTTATACTCCATGACAAAATTCGGTCTTAACGGCATTACCAAATCCTTGGCCAAAGAATTAGGCCCGTATAATATCCTGGTCAATTCGGTGTGCCCGGGCTATGTTGATACCGAGTTGACAAAAAATAATATTCTTCCTGCGGATCAGCAAAAAATCAAGGAAACAATTCCCCTCGGTCGATTCGCTCAGCCTCAGGAAATAGCCCGTTTGGTAAAATTTCTTATTTCGGATGACAATACCTACATTACGGGACAAACGATCGTAATCGACGGAGGATTCCTATGATGGAAACTCTGAAAATCAAGTCTCGGATTCGGGATTATGATGTTTATTTTCAAGGAGACCTCTCCTTTTTTGGGGCATTATCGGTTATAGAACCATCCGTTTGCATCATCGATAAAAAAGTGTACAATCTGTATCATGATAAACTTGGAACTTATTTTACGCAGGATCGGGTTTTCCTTTTTGATGCGGTTGAAAAAAACAAATCTCTGGACGGCACCGTTGAAATATATTCATTTCTGACCAAGAGACAATCCAAGAAAAATTTGAAAATTATTGCCATTGGAGGAGGGATTACCCAGGATATCGCAGGGTTTGTTTCGTCGACTATTTTCAGAGGGGTAGACTGGTATTATGTGCCAACGACGCTATTGGCTCAAACCGATAGTTGCATTGGCGGGAAAACTTCCCTCAACTTCCAAAGTTATAAAAATTTGATTGGGACTTTTTCCCCGCCGAGGGAAATTCATATTTTCTCTGGATTTGTGACTACCCTTGAAAAAACTGATTTTTATAGCGGCTTGGGAGAAGTCATCAAACTGCAATTGATGAAAAAAGGGCCGAAGGATATAAATTGTATTCGTAGCAACATTGAAAGAGCCAAGACCGATTTTCAATATTTGCAGGAAGTGATTCGAGAAAATTTAAGCGTTAAGATAGCATATATGGAAAACGATGAATTCGATCAAGGAAGTCGGAATCTCCTGAATTATGGCCATTGTTTTGGGCATGCGTTGGAAACAGCTTCTAATTATTTCGTGCCGCATGGAATCGCGGTGATTGTTGGAATGATTTTCGCAAATGTATTATCATATTTACGGGGCATGATGACCGCTGATATGATGTATTCACTCGATGAAGATATTCTCAAACCTAACATAGTTATTGCTCTGAAAAGGGATCATTTTGAATCGGATTTTTTGCTCAACTGTCTTAAAAACGATAAAAAAATAACCGGAAACGATTTAACGGTCGTCATTGCCGATAAAAATTTATGTTTCGTGAAGCTCGATAATGTTACTGAAACGGAGTTTCATAAATCCCTGAATATGGTTTTACAAACACTGTTCTAAAGGGAGTCCCTGATGAATTCACTCGAATATCAAATGATTGAAATTTTGAAATGCTTGAAGAATGAATTCGGGGTTTTTGAAATCAAATGTGAGTTTGAGGCTGAAGGTACCCGATTAGAAGAGCTGATGAGGTTAAAGGATATTACTTCGTTTGTGAGTCTTCCGATTATTTTAAAAATTGGCGGAGTGGAAGCAGTTACTGATATGTATAATGGATTGGCAATTGGGGTAAAAGGAATTATCGCCCCAATGGCAGAAACGCCCTATGCCCTTTCAAAATTTATCAACGCAGTCGATACACTGATTCCAAAAGACAATGCAAAAGATATCGAGTTCGCTTTCAATATGGAGACCATTACCGGCTTTAATAATCTCGATGCAATGCTCGCGTTGCCCACGATTAAGCTCTTGCAAGGCATGACTGTTGGCCGGGTCGATCTTACCGGATCAATGGGACTGGATAGAAAATCAGTTGAAAACGACAGAATTTATTCGCTCTGCGTCGAAGCATTCAAAAAAACGCGAAATATTGGTTTGAAAAATGGATTAGGCGGAGCGATTTCAACGAGTTCATTGGATTTCATCAAGAAACTCAATGAAGATGCATTAATTGATAAATTCGAAACACGCAAGGTGGTGTTCAAACCCGAAGCGGTAGCCTATGGAGAAAGGGCTATATTAAAGGCCGTCGAATTTGAACTATTCTGGCTCAAAAGCAAACGACGCTATTATTCAGGAATCAAGGCTGAAGACGAACATCGGATAGAGATGTTGGAAAAAAGGTTTTCTCAGTGATTGCAATCAATATCGGCGGCGAAGGCAATGTGGCATCAGCTGGCAGAATATTTCTGAATTGTAATCGTAATGGGTCTAATACTTAAAAGTTCCCCGGCCTATGGCCGGGCGGTATAGAGGGAAAGCTTTGCTATAAATGCGATCCATGAAGTACCTCCAGTGGTACCAAGTTACCACAATTAACCAAAGGAGGTACA
>Ga0181538_10000478_pt1 | contig 47347 bp, 41 predicted proteins | sample PEATcosm2014_Bin_40_FD_119773 | JGI IMG/M metagenome (GOLD analysis project Ga0181538, IMG submission 119773) | Peatland microbial communities from MTU Mesocosm Facility, Houghton, MI, USA - PEATcosm2014_Bin23_30_metaG | ecosystem: Environmental > Terrestrial > Soil > Wetlands > Peat | place...
CAACAGGCGAAACTGCCACACCGCAACCGGAAGCGATCTTCCTATCCAAGACGCGTCTTGAGGCCGCAAAAAACCTATCCCACTCCAAAATGACGCCTGAAAACTATGTGGCATTAGGCAATCTTGCCTGCCGCCGGCTTTCCAGCCGGCGATCCGCCTGAAAGGCGGCTGCGGCCACGATTGGCTGCCCCACGAAGCGTCAGCCCACCCCCCGCCGCGCTTTTCATAGCGCGGGGCCATCGCGCGAGCCGCAAACCGCTTGCATGATATGAGCGCGCGGCTCATTCATCACGTGCTGAAACCAACGGCACCTACTGAGCTGAGCCGCGACCGCGAGGGAGCGGTGCCTTTCTGCGCGGAACAGCTGATCTTGCAAGTGCCTCACGATTGGCTGCCCCACGAAGCGTCACGCCTCCAGCGCCACCCGTCAGACAGAATTGTCTATTTGGATTTCTTGTTGGGTTTGGTGTTCACCGGTTTGGGCGCCATGGCGATCATTTGTTTGATCACGTCGGCGTCCTGCTTGCGGTAGAGCGGGCCGGTGGTTTGAAAGAGATCCTGCGACCAGACGGACGGTTCGCGGTCGACGTAGGGTTTCTGCCAGGAATCCCAGGGCAGCCAGCGCTGGGTTTTCCCCTGGACCAGATCGCCCACCAGGGCACCGACGTCGTACTTTAAGGCGATGGGGAGAATTGTTTCGATGTTGCTGCCTTGATTGCGTGCCAGAAATCCGGTGCACACCACGGGGCGATGGTAGGCCTGGAGCCACTTGACGCGTTTTTCGAACTCCTCGGGACCGTCGTAATTCTGGAAGGAGATGAAATCCGAAAGCTGGATCTGCATTTTTTCGATGGGGCTGAGGGTGGCGTCGCTCGACCAGTCGCCATGCCAGAGGCCGCTGGTTACCGGCTGCGAGGGAACTCCGGCGCGGGCGTACTGAAATACTTTTGGCAGCAGGTTCTGCACCACATCCCGCTTGTTGGGCAACTCGGAATTGGGGTAGCTGGCGGGGTTGGTGTTATCGGGTTCGTTCCACACGTCCCAAGCCAGCACGCGCCGGTCGATGGAGAACGCCGCCACTACGTCTTCGGCGTAGTTCAGAGCATCTTCCAACTGCTTCGGATCGGTGAGCCCCTTGGCGCCGGGACTCTGCACCCAGAGGGAGTTGCGCACGCCGGGCTTGGGCTGGCGCTGGTGGCCCAGTTCGGGATAGGGGTCACCCGAGGAATCGAAAAGGACGAAAATCACCTTCATCTTGTGCTTGTCGGCGATTTTGAGCAGCTTGTCCATACGCCTCTGCATGCCGCCGGAGTCTTTTTCCCAAAGGGTTTCGGTTAGAGTGACGCGCAGGGTGTTGATGCCGAGGGTTTCCGCCCAGCCGAGTTCCATGTCGACGCGGTCGCCATCGAACGTCTCGGGCTGCCACATTTCGATTTGATTGACGGTATTGCTCTGAATGTAATTGGCGCCGATGATCCAGGGCTGGCGTGCGTACCAATCGGACGCCGCACTGGGGGTCAACTGGTGGGTTTGCGCGAAGGCAACCACCGCCGAGAAGAAAGAAATTAAGAAGACCAAGCGTCTCATGGGCCTGCTTACCAAGCGAGATGGTACTTGGCCCGAAGATATCGCGTTATAGGCACGCGCGTCAAGCGCGGCCGGGCTGGTAGAATGGAGAATGGCTTTCGCCCCGCGCACTACTCCCGTAGTTTGGATACACGCTTGAAGATCGGTTTCGTAAGTCTGGGTTGCCCCAAAAACCTCGTCGATAGTGAAGTGATGATGGGCCAGTTGGTGGCCAAGGGTCACGAACTAACGCCTCATCCCGACCAGGCCGAGGTGCTGGTGGTCAACACCTGCAGTTTTATCGACCCCGCCAAAAAAGAATCGGTAGATACGATTCTGGAAATGGCGGAGTACAAGAAAGTGGGCCGCGCGCGAAAACTGATTGTGGCGGGATGCCTGGTGGAGCGGTACCGCGGCGATATCCGCAAGGAAATGCCGGAGGTGGACGCGCTGGTCGGCACCAACGAACTCGACAGCATCGTGGCGCTGTGCGAGGGCATGGAGCCGGAGACTTCCGGCGCGCAGCCGTATCTCTATCACGACCTCACACCGCGCGTGCTGGCCACGCCGCGGCATTTCGCCTACATCAAGATTGCGGAAGGCTGCGATCATCCTTGCAGCTTTTGCGTGATTCCGCAATACCGCGGCAAATTCCGGAGCCGCCGCTTCGAATCGGTGATCTCGGAAGCCACGCGCCTCGTCGAGCAGGGCGTGCGCGAAATCAACCTGATCGGGCAGGACACTACCTGCTACGGCGAAGATCTGGGGTTGACGGAAGGGCTGGCGCATCTGCTGGCCCGGTTGGCGGGAATCGAGACGTCGAATCGCAAGTGGATTCGGTTTCTTTACGCCTATCCCAACAAGATCACGCAAAAGCTCCTCGACACCATCGCGGAGCATCGCGACCTGGTTAAATACATCGATATGCCGCTCCAGCACGCGAGCGCGGCGGTGCTGAAGCGCATGAAGCGCGGTTCATCGGGGGCGCTTTTCCTGAAGCTGCTGGAGCGGATTCGGCGGACCATTCCGGGAGTCGCCATCCGCACCAGTTTCATCGTGGGATTTCCGGGCGAGACGGCGGAAGATTTCGAAGAATTATGCCAGTTCGTGGAGGCCGCGAAATTCGATAATCTCGGGGTATTCACGTATTCCGATGAAGACACGAGCGGCAGCTACGCGCTCGACGGCAAAGTGGACGGGCGCACCATACAGAATCGCCAGCGGCATTTGATGGCGCTTCAGCGGAAGATCGCGCGGCGGCGCAATCGCGCGCTGGTGGGTTCGGAAGTGCCGGTGCTGGTGGAAGGGCTGTCGCAGGAGACGGACCTGTTGTGGGCGGCGCGCATGGCGACGCAGGCGCCTGAAATCGACGGCGTAACGCTGATCAACGACTTCGAAGGCGGCGAGCCGCGGACCGGCGAAATGCGCACGCTGCGGATTACCGAAGCGCACGATTACGACGTGGTGGGGACGCTGCTCCCGCCCACGGAAGCGCCGCCGCGGATGGCGCCATCGCCCCTGATTCAGATTGGCGTATGACGTTCAAGTGTCCGATTTGTGCCAAGGAAGTGAAACTCGGCGAACCCGATTTTCCTTTCTGCAGCGAACGCTGCCGCGTGATCGATTTGGGCAACTGGTCGGCGGAGAAATATCGGATTTCCACGCCGGCGGAACCGCTAGAGAGCGAAGAAGAGTCGGAAGATTAGCGTTCGGGTCTGCCTGGCTCGAATGTGGCGATTCGCTCGATCGGACCGATCAGATGCCGATTAAATTCGTCGAGATCTTCAGCCGGGATCCAGTATTCCTGGTGTGCGCGTGAACCGACGGTGCGGACCTGATAGCGCGAGAGAAAGCTGGCCTTCACCCGGAAGCGCAACACGTAGCCGGTGCCGCCATCCTTGGTGTTCCAGTCGCGCGCAATCTGCGTGGCGTACTGCTCGTTTAATACCGGATAGAAAAGCGGTTGGTCGGGTAATCGCGGCGGAAAGGCCTTCCACCCGCTGTCGCGGATGAGCGCCAATTCCTTTTCGCCGGTCGGACGGAAAAGTGTCACCGTGTCGTCCACTGATACCTCGTCCTACTCGCGGAACCGGTACAACTGAGCCGGTTTGCGGCCGGTGTGCCGCCACTCTTTCGTCGGCGTCACGATTCCCTTCAGAATAATCTTCCGCCGGAAATTGCGCTTGTCGAGGTTCTCGCCAATGACGGCCTCGTGCACCGCCTGTAATTCGCTCAGCGTGAACTTGTCGGGCAGAAGCTCGAACCCGACATTGGTGTAATCCAATTTGTTGCGAATTCGCTGATGGGCGTACTCCACGATCTTTCGGTGGTCGAATGCCAAAGCAGGCAGGTCGCTGACCGGAAACCATGCGGCATCAGAAGCGTCGGTGCCTGCCTGGAGGGTCTGCGATTGAGGCACGAGCGCATAATAGGCCACCGTTATCACGCGGCCGCGCGGGTCGCGCTTGGGATCGCCAAAAGTGTAAAGCTGCTCGAGGTAAACCTTGTCCACGCCAGTCTCCTCGCGAAGTTCGCGGATCGCGGCGCTATCGAGGGCTTCATCCTCGCGAACGAATCCTCCGGGCAGTGCGTGGCGATTTTCAAAAGGCTTCGCCCCACGCTTGATCAGCAAGACGTGGAGTTGGCCATCGCGAATGGTCAGCAGCACAACGTCGACGGTCACGAGCAGCTTGGACATGGCGCGTCAGGCTACGACTAAATTCGCCTTCTCCGAGGCGACGCTGATATTTGCGATCGCGCCCGAATTGAAATCCAGATGGTCGGCCTCGATGCCATCGGAGAAGATAACCCCGCCCGCCGGCATTTCGGAGGCGAGCTCGAGCGAGGCGTGGATCGGCACAATTCCGGCGACGATGGAAGCTTGCGAGTGCCGGCTGACGAAAGGCTCGCGGACCACGAAGAAGAGACGCTCCTCTTCCCACTCCATTTTAATGGGCCTCGGCGCCGCTCCGCCGAGAAATGCCAGGATGCCCGACGTCTGGTTGAACATGGAAGAGAGCCAGCCGGTGCTGCCCGCACCCGTGGACACGATTACCCCGCTCGAGGAATGAGCCTCTCCTTTTTCTCCGATGCGAATCCGGTAGCGCGCGGAAACATGGCTGGCGGCGCCGATAAACAGGTCGTTGAACGCGAGCAGCCGCTGTCCATCCTTCAGCCTCGCTTCCGCAAGAGTCACACCGCGAATGCGCGCCTTTCCCGCGAGTGCGCGTTCCAGTTTGGCTCGCAGAGTGTCCGGCCGAAAAGGCAGTAGCAGGCCGTCAAAGCGATCGGGGTCGGGATTCACCGCCAGGATCGGTTGCCCGGCGGCGTACTTGGCGGTGTTGGCTACCAGCCCATCCTGGCCGATGGTCACCACCAGGTCGCCGCTCGAGAAGAGATAGGTGGGAACTAGCGCGCGATCCAGGATCTGGACCTTCAGTCCGACCTCAGCCGCTCGCCGCACAGTCTCCAGCGAGCGCCGGTAGACATCATGTTCGAGCGCGTAACTTGAGAAATCGCCGCCGGCATAATCGATGTAGAACTGCGCCTGCGCTCTGGTATTGAAACGCTCCACCAATTCCTCGAGCCGCGTTTTGCGCGTGACCAATACGATCTTCTCGAACACGCGGTCACCCCCGGGGCGTAGCGATCAGACTCCGGAGCAGGTCCGGCGATACGTTGAGTTCGCCGATTTTTTGCGCGTTGGCGGCGAGATCCTGGAAGGCCATCGCGATAGTGTTTCTCGCGTCGCCGTGCTGCGGGTTGAGCATCATCAGGACGCGCCAGTCCAAGCCCTGTACGGGAGCGATCACAGCCTTTAGGGCATAAGCCCGGCTGTCAGCTTCTTTGCGCTCATTTTCCGACTTTTGGTCGGTTAGCGCGGCGCGCTGGGTTTCGAGCGCGATTTGCGCCTCCATGTCCCGCTCGTGCAGTTCGCGCTGCTTGTTCTGCACCAGCAGCTCGGTTTGGAGCTCGTTTTCCTTGAGCCGCCGCTCCTGCTCAATTGCCGCGTTCCGGCGAGTGTAGACGGCTTCGTCCGCATTGCGGTTCATGGCTTCTCGGGCCTCGGCTTCGAGCGCTTTCGCCATCTCCGGATTTGGTCTCAACGAAAGCACGGCGAGATTGAGGATCTCGACGCCGATCTGGGTCACCTCCGGGCTGGCTTTGAGCCGGTCCAGCACTCTCGCGGCGAGTGCATCGCCATGGACGAGCGCGTCCTTCAACGGCAGGTCCTGAATTTCGGCGCGGACGAGAGTTTGCAGCCCATAGACCAGCCGTTCCGGAAGCTTCTGATAGTGATCGCTTAGGTAGCGGCCTTTGGAATCGACACTGAAGTCCAGCATGGCGGCGGCTTTCCTGGGGTCGACAATACGGTAGGTCATTTGGCCCTGAATGGTGAGCGTCTGGAAATCGGCCGTGGGCTCATTGAAGGCGAAGGGAATATTCACGCTCGCCAACGGGACCGAGACGATGCTGGATGCCGGACCGAAATAGAAGAACGACAAACCGGCGCCTTCACGGACCAGTTTTGCCCTTCGAGAAATGGAGGATGTAGTCCGTAGGGTTGGCTTTGCAGTAGCTGACGAGAGCCATTTCTTCAAATCTCCTTTAGTGTCTTGCTAACACTATTATGGTGTTGCAGAGACACTTTGTCAAGACTGAAAGGAGATTTTCCCAGGAGCGGGGCGAAAGGCCGAGCGCCGCCATCTGGTGTTCGGGCTCATCCGGTTCCTGAACGGTAATGTCCACGTGATGGATTTCCCGTGTAGCTGGGTCGATCCAGATGTCCAGCACCTTAAGGCCGGGAATTGATCCGTTCGGTGGCGCTTTGCTCAAGCGATAACCCACAAGCTTCTGCTGGCCGATCCAGTGCTGACCGAGGACGTCATCGGCATGGTAGGGCAATGCGACATGTTGGAACAGCACGTCGTCAATGGCGAGGTGGTGATTCCAGATGGCAACTATTTCGTGATGGGTGACAATCGCGACGATGCTTCCGACAGCCGGTATCACGGTTTCGTTCGGCGCGGAGATATCCTAGGCCGCGCACTTATTATTTACGCTTCGCGGGATCCGAAGCGCGCCTGGAAAGCCCTTCGCTAGCCTCACCCCCGCGAGACGAATCGGAAGAACAGCGCCGGCTTCGCCACCGGCTCTGCCTTGGCGGTCAACGCGGTCATCTGACTGGCGCTCATGGGCGTGAACTCGCGCGCGAGTTGCACGTTCTGTTCCAGTTGCTGGATGGAATCGCAGCCGATGATCACCGTGCTCACTGGCAGCGAGAGCGTGAAATAGAGGGCCTCGCGCATGTCGAGCGCGCCGGGGCGGGTGGCGATGACGGCGCCTTCCCAGGAGTGCCGCTGCGCTTCGAGCGGCGGTGGAGTCCAGGTCGACAGCAAGCGGCTGCGGCCGGGAATCTTCATGCCGATTATACCCATCCGCTTTTCGACAGCCAGCGGCAGCAGCGAGTCCTGAAAGCTGAAGTGGTGTTGGTCGGCGGCGTTCAGCGCCATCAGGATGGTATCGAACGGGTAGCGGCGGATGCCCTCGGCCAGCGCGTCGGGCCGATAGTGGCCAGTCAGGCCGAGGTGGCGCACGATTTTCTGCCCGTGGGCCTCGCGCAGGGCCTCCATAGCGCCGCCCTTGGCGAAAACCGCTTCGATATCCTCCATCAGGCCGATATCGTGCAACTGCCAGAGGTCGAGATGGTCGGTCTGGAGCAGCTTGAGCGATTCCTCGAGCATGCGCCAGGAGGCATCGCGCGTGCGCTCCTTGGTTTTGCTGGCGAGAAATGCTTCTGAGCGGCGGCGGCGCATCACCTGGCCGATGTAGCGTTCGCTCCAACGCTGCGGTCCGCCGTAGATCGAAGAAGTGTCGAGGTAGTTGACGCCGAGATCGAGCGCGCGCTCGACGATCGGTACGGCGACGGCTTCGTTGTTGGCGTGTTCCAGCGCGGCCTGGCCGCCGAGGCTGAAAATACCGACTTTATATCCGGTTTGCCCCAGATTGCGCGTCGGCATAGCGGGCGCGGCGGGAGCTTTTTGCGGAGGTTGGGCGTTGGCGGTGTGGCCCAGCAGTCCGGCTGCCGCCGTCCCGCCGAGCTTCAAAAAGGTGCGCCGTCCGGCGCCGCTCGATGGCTTCTTCATAGCGCGATTATAGCCGCCTGCACGGTCTTGCGCCGCGCCCATCCCCGCCTAAATGACAGCTCGCTCCTACCCGAATGGCCGATACCGCGAACGGCCTCGGCGCGGCATGCTGAAATCACAGGAGTTTTCATGGCAAACGAATTAACGGTGTTTTCGAGGGAGTTGGCTGACGTAGTGGGGAAGGTAAGCAAATCGGTGGTCGGTGTGGATGCACGGCCACGGTTCGGATCGAGCGGGGTATTCTGGCGGCCGGGGATCGTGGTGACGGCGGAGCATACCATCCGGCGGGAGGAAGAAATCGAAATCGCGCTGCCGGATGGGACCAAAACATCGGCGGCGGTGGCCGGCAGCGATCCGGGCACCGATATCGCGGTGCTGAAGCTCGAGGGGCACGCCGGCGAAGCGCCCGCGCTGGCGTCCGGCGATCCCGCGGTGGGCAACCTGGCGCTCGGCATCAGCCGGTCGCCCGATTCGGGAGTGAACGCGACGATGGGAATCATCAGCGCGGTGAGCGGCTCCTGGCGAACGTGGCGGGGCGGAAGGCTCGACCGCTATATCCGGCTCGATCTCACCATGTACCCGGCGTCCTCGGGCGGCCTGGTGGTCAATACCAACGGCGAAGGGATCGGAATTGCCACGTCGGCGCTCTCGCGGATTGCCGGCCTCGCGATCCCGGTCTCGACGGTGAACCGGGTGGTGGATGAAATTCTCTCGCGCGGGCACGTCGCGCGCGGCTACCTGGGGGTGGGTCTGCAACCGGTGGAACTGCCGGATCATCACAAGGGTCTGATCGTGTTATCGCTCGAACCCGAGGGACCGGCGGCGAAGGCGGGAGTGCTGATCGGCGATGTGCTGGTTTCGCTCGGCGGCGTGGCCGTGACCGATACGGACGATATCCAAACGGCGCTGGAAGGCCACGGGGTGGGGCAGAAGATCGATGCCGGGGTGGTGCGCGGAGGCGCGGAGTTGACGATCGGGGTGGTGATCGGGGAGCGGCCGCGGAGGAACTGACATGCGCGAATTCGGGGAAATTGCGGAACGGTTGCGCCGCTCTACCGTGCAGGTATTCGCGCACGGCCACGATGGCGGAGGCTCGGGAGTGATCTGGAGTTCCGATGGCCGGATTGTGACGAACTCGCACGTGGCGCGCTCCGAAAAGGCCGATGTAGTGCTGTGGGACGGCCGGAGGTTGGGGGCGCGCCTGGTGTCGCGCGATGCGCGGCGGGACTTGGCGGAACTGAAAGTGGCGGAATCGGGACTTCCGGCGGCTACGCCGGGCGATTCCGATGTGCTTCGTCCGGGCGAACTGGCGATCGCGATCGGCAGCCCGCTGGGATTTGCCGGCGCGCTCTCCATGGGCGTAATTCACTCGGTGGGGCGGATCGCGGGAATGGGAAACGAGCGCTGGGTGGGCGCAAGCGTCCGCCTGGCGCCAGGGAATTCCGGCGGACCGCTGGCGGATGCGCGCGGGCGCGTTGTCGGCATCAACACCGCGATCGTTAACGGGCTGGGCGTGGCGGTGCCGTCGAACGCCGCCGTCGATTTCGTGCGAAGCGGGCCACGGCCATCGCTCGGCGTGACGCTCCAGCCGACGTCGCACGGGATGCAAATCGTGTCGCTCGATCCCGACGGCGCGGCGGCCGCGGCATCGCTGCGGCCGGGCGATATTCTGATCGGCACACACGAGCGGCTTTTGGAGATGCTCGATTCGGGTAAAGACACACTGCGGCTGCCGTTTTTCCGCGGCGACACCACGCGGCTGCGCGAAGTTTTCGTGCGCGTGGCGCGGCGGCGGGCGGAGGCGGCGTGATCCGGTTGGCGATCGCGGCGGAATCCGCGGTCGTACGGGCCGGCCTCGAAGCGCTGGTGGCATCGCATGCCGGCATCGAACTGGCGGGCGCCTATCCGGACCTCGGCACACTAGAGGCGCTGCGTCCGGATGTGGTGCTCGCCGCCGGGTCGCTTGAGGATCTCGCGCCGCCGGGCGACGGCTACGCTCCGGCGATCGTTCTGATGACGAACGAGCGGCATCCGGCCTGGACGCAAGACGCGATGCGGTTGGGGGTGCGGGCGGTGCTGTCGCGTGACGCGTCGGCTGCCGAAATTCTAGCGGCAGTCGAAGCGGCGGCGAGCGGGATGGCGGTAATCGATCCGCGCGAACTGGAAGTGCTGCTAGTGGCGAACGCTCCGGCGCCGGCATCGTCGGAGACGCATACACTAACCGCGCGCGAGTTGGAGGTGCTGCGCATGATGGCGGAAGGCGCGGCCAACAAGGCGATCGCCTGGAAGCTGGGGATTTCCGACCATACCGTGAAGTTTCACGTGGCTTCGATCCTGGGAAAGCTGAACGCCGGCACGCGGACGGAAGCGGTGACCATCGGGGTGCGGAAAGGGCTGATCCTCCTGTAAACAAATTTGACAATTCGATGACAGCGCTTGTGTCCACGTTGTGTGCAATTGAACGCCTTTGCCGCGCTGAGTTGTTGATTCTAAAGGCCGTAGCGCTCCGGCATCCCAACTGCTTTCTGAGTGCCCATCGAAAGAAAGGCGGGCACCATGAGAACGCTGAAGATGACCTGGGATCGAGTGGGAGACGAGCTGGTTTGCCGCTGGGTAGAGCCGGACGAACAGGACGCGCGCAGGGCGGAGGAGAGCGCGACCGTTGACGCCCGCCTTTCGGAGCGGGAATTGGCAATCGCCAGGGCGGCGTAATATTGGAAGATGGAGCCCTCGTATGCGTTGCTCAGCCCGCTGGCGAACTGGCGCGGGGGCGAGACGATCATCGCTGCGGGATTGCGCATCCGGAGGCTCGACGAGTCCGAACGCGACCTGGTGGAGAGCGGCGACCCGGATGGTCACTGGCTGTGCCACGAATTTGAGAATCCGCATCAACCAGAGACGGCGCGGCATAAGAAACGAAGGGAAACCGCGCTCCGCCTCGTGACCCACGCCGTGTACGCGAGCCAGATATTGGTTCCGTGCGGCTGGACCGGTGTGATTCGCATGCGCCGCAGCGAGGGTCCGGAAAGCTGGACGCGGGAGCCGACGGAGCATCGCCTGGCCTTTCTACCGACGGCGTGGGGGCAGCGCTGCCTGGCGCTGGCGGCGGCCGAAGAGGCGCCCTTGATGCTGGAAAGGGTTCAGGAGGTATTTCTCAAACCGATCCTACGGCTGCAGATCGCAATCTGGCTGCTCGAACAGGGCATGGCCGCGCCCGACCAGCACATCCGCATTTTGCTGTGCGCCACCGGCCTCGACAGCTTGACGCGGGCGAGCGGGCAAGCGGCTTTTAGCGAGCGGCTGTGCGATCTGCTGGGCGGCGACACGCTGATTTTTCCTCCCGATGAGGCCGGCCGGCAGCCGCGCTATCGCGTGGCGGACGTGGCGGGCCATCTGTACCAGTTGCGGAATGAGATGGCGCACGGGTTGCCTTTTCAGGCCATCTTTCACAAGAAGACGGGATTCCTCGGCGCCGATGGAGAACCCGTGGCGCCGGAATTCGCGCGCTACCGGTACGACAAAGTGCTGGAAGAATGTGCCGTGTTTCTGCTGTGCCGGGCGCTGCGCGAGGTGCTGCTCAAGCGCCTGATCTTCGATCTGCACATGATGGAATGGCGGTGTACGACATAAGAGTGGCGATTCCGCATGCGACTACGCCGATGGATTGCCGCACTCTTGGATTTATCGGCGTTGATCTGCGTTCATCTGCGGCCAGATCCCCTCTTCTGGCTCAACGCGAAAATCAAAACCTGAGATGGGCCGCCGATGAACGCAGATCAACGCCGATAAAACAGGTAATCGGGAAGTCGGCCTGCAGCTGACGACGGGTTGCACCAACCACAGTTCTGACGCAGTGAGCGGCGGGTGACCGGTTCCCGCCTCGTCCGGTGTGGCGGGCAACGGAGGCTTGACCGGCGCCGCGCTACACTGGAGCGGTGCGGCTGCTTACAGGGCCCGCCGGCTCGGGTAAGACCTCCTTTATTCTCGATTGCCTGCGGCAGGCGTTGCGGCGCGGAGACCCTGGCGTACGCCTCCTGGTGCCCACCGCCACGCTGGCGCAACACCTGCAAAATCAGATCGCGCGCGAGGGGTTTGTCTTCCATCGAAATCTGATTCAGACTCTCTCGGCATTCGTCGAACCGTGGGCGGGAGAGCCCGCGCAGGCGCCCGATGCCGTGGTCCATCTGCTGGTGGAAGAAGCGGCGCGCCGGGCCGGGCGGCTGGAATTCGCGCGCGTTGCGGACACGCCGGGGTTCTACGCCTCGCTCACCCGGACGATCAACGAGTTCGCTTCCGCCGGCTGCGACAGCGCGCAACTGGCGCGGAATCTACCCGGCGCGCCGCTGGCGGAGGCGTTTTTCAGTGTCTATCACGAATTCGACCGGCTCTTGCAGGATCGTGGACTTGCGCTGCGGGCGCAGCGGCTGGGACGCGCGGCGGAGCGCATCGCCGGCGAGGGCGCGGGTGGGACCGCGACCATCTGGATGGACGGATTTCACGCGCTGCCCGACCCGGAATTGCGGGTGATCGAAGCCCTCGGGCGGCATGCCGAGGTGACCCTCACGCTGGATGAGCGCGATTTGACGGGCTCGCTGCGCGGGCGGCTGGATAGGATGGGTTTCCGCGAGGAGCACATAGCGCGCGCGCGGCCCGCGCCGGCCATCGCACTGGTGCGCGCGCCGAACATGGAGCGCGAATGCGACGAGATCGCGCGCGGCATTCTCGAACAGGTGGCGAGCGGCCGGCAGTTCCGCGAGATGGCCGTCATCGTGCGTCCGGCCGATGCTTACGTGCCGGTGCTGCGGTCGACGCTGGCGCGGTTCCGCATTCCGGCGCGATTTTATTTTGAGCAGGCGCTCGACGAGCACGCTGCCATTCGCTTCCTGACGCTCGCGATGGAGGCCATGCTGAGCGGCTGGGATTACGGGGCCACGCTTGCCGCGCTGCGGCTAGCGCCGCGTTTCGCCGATTCCAACGCGCTCGACCGCTTCGACTTCGCGGTTCGCGAACAGATTCCGAATGCCGGCCTGGGAGGATTGAAGGCGCTGGCCGAAGGGCCGGGCTCGGAAGCGCTGCTGCACAAGCTGGAGGCACTGGGAAAAATCGAGGAGTGGCGGCAGTTCGAACTCACACCGCGGAACTGGGCGGCGCGGCTGCGGCTGCTGCGGAATCTGTTCCGCCCGGCGCGGCCCGATCCCGCTCTGCGCCACGGCTGGCAGTTGTGGCGGAGCCAGGCAGCGGCGCTCAATCTGTTTGACGAGGCGCTGGACGAAGCGGCTCTCGCGCTCGGCCCGCGGCACGGCATGCCGCTCGAAGCCTTCTGGCGGGCGGTAAAGGCGATTCTGCGGCTGAAACCGTTGCGGCTGGAAGACGAGCGCCGCAACGTGGTGTACGTGGTAAGCGCGCCCGAGGCGCGGCAGTGGGTGCTGCCGGTGGTGTTTGTGTGCGGGCTGGTAGAAAGGCTGTTTCCACAATTCCACGGGCAGGATTTATTCTTCCCCGATAGCGCCCGCACGCGCCTGAATGGGGCCGGTATTCGGGTGCGCACGTCGGCCGAGATGGAACGCGAGGAACGGGCGCTGTTCGATTCGGCGGTCACTCGCGCCACCATGCTCGTGACGCTCTCCTATCCCGAGAGCGATGCGCGCGGCGAGCGCAATCTGCGCTCGGCGTACCTGGACGATTGCACCGTTGAGGCGCGCGATCCGCGCATCGTGCGCCCGCGCCCGCGCGGTGAGGCAGGTGTGACGCGGGAAGGCATTCGCGCACCGCGCTTCCTGGAGTTCGTCGCACAGAAGACCGCGAAGGTGTCGCCCACTTCGCTCGAGACTCACGCGCAGTGCCCGTTCCAATATTTTGGCAGCCGCCTGCTGCGCCTCAAACCGAAGCCACCGCGTCCGGAAGAACGGCTCGATTTTCTGACGCAGGGCGAAATCGTGCATGAGGTGTTGGCGCGGTGGTACGCGGAAAAGCTTGATATCGCGGCGATATTCGAAGTGGTTTTCGCGCGCACCATCGGGGAAAAGCAGATTCCCGCCGGGTACCACACTGAGCGCCTGCGCAACAGCATGCTGGACGATCTCATCGCGTTCAGCCGCGCCGAACGCTTCCCGGCGGGCGAGTTCCGATCGCGAATGGAGGAGAAATTCGAGTTCGCGCTGGGCGATTCGCTTGTCATTTCGGGCAAGATCGACCGTCTCGACGAGGCGGCGGACGGCACGGCTTACGTGGTGGACTACAAGTACAGCAATGCGCAGAATACCAGGGATCGGCGCGACAATGAGAACCTCCTGCAGGCCCCGCTCTATTTGATGGCGGTGGAAAAGTTCTTCGGGCTGAAGGCCGCGGGTATGTATTACATCGGGTTGAAGGGCGGCGTGGCGCCTGCAGGGTGGGAGGCGGCGGATTGGGAACCCGGCTGGCTCGATCGGGCTGGCGCGCGGACGCTCGAGATCGTGGAGCGGATTCGCGCGGGACGCACGGAGGTGGCGCCGTCGGATCGCGAGAAGTGCCGGTTCTGCGATTGCGCCGACGTCTGCCGCATCGAGATCGCGCAAACCACATATACGGAGCCGCGACCGCACTCGCGCTTTGGCGAGCAAGGGAGCGGGGCGGAGGGCGCGTGAAGGAGGTTCGGTACACGCCGGCGCAGCAGGCCGCCATCGATATTTCGCAGCGGGGGCGGGATGCGTGCGTGGTGGCGGGACCGGGATCGGGAAAGACCACCGTGCTGGTGGAGTACTTCCGGAGGCTTGTGGAATCGGGAGCCGATCCGCTGCGGATTCTGGCCATCACGTTCACCGAAAAGGCCGCCGGAAATATGCGGAGCCGGCTGGCGGAAGCGTTCCGCGACGATACGGAAGTGCGCGCGAAACTGGAGCGGGCGTGGGTTTCGACGGTGCACGGATTCTGCGCCCGCCTGCTGCACGAAAATGCCGTTTTCGCCGGCATCGACCCCGAGTTCGCAGTAGCCGACGAGCGCGAGAGTTGGCGCATGCAGCAGGACTCGATGGCGGACGCGCTGAGCGGAATGCTGGCCGAACACCAGGCGGCGATGCGGAAGCTCATTCGCGGGCTATCGGCGTACGAATTCGAAGAAGCGGTGCTCTCGGCATACGACGCCATGCGTGGCGCGGGCGTGCGGGTGGAGGAATTGGCGCGGTTTGGCGTCCCGCCAGGCACGACGCGGGCGGATATCGGCGATACCGTGCGGGCCATCCGCCGCGAAACGCTCGGCAACTGGAGCCTCATGCAGCGCGAGCAACTGGAGAGCGCCGTCGAAGGCGCGGAATGCATCGTGGGCGCGGTAGGCCCGCTGCGCGCGCTCCAGGCCATCGAAGCGTTCGAGTGCAATTTGACCAAATGCAAGCGCGGGAATAATGCCTACAATCTGCTGCAAAGGTTGAAAGACCAGGTCAGGGAGGTGCAGTATTCGCTGATCACGGAGCACTACGAAGCGGAACGCGAGACGCTCCTGGATGTGCTGCGGCGGTTCGATCGCAATTATCGTGAGCGCAAGCGCGCCGCCGGCGTGCTCGATTTTTCGGACCTCGAAGAGTTCGCCGTGCGCCTCCTCGAAGACCACACGGACACGCGCGAATGCGTGCGCGGGCAGTTCGACCACATCCTGATGGACGAATTTCAGGACACCAACGGCCAGCAGGCGCGGCTGATGCGCCTCGTACGCGCGGCGGGGAACTTTTATGCCGTGGGCGATATCAACCAATCGATTTTCGGCTTCCGGCACGCCGAGCCGGAGGGATTCGCGCGGTACCAGGCAGAAGTCGCCGAAAGTCGAGGGCGGTTGGTGGAGTTAACCGACAACTTCCGCAGCCGCGCGCAGGTTTTGAGCGCGGTGGAGACGATCGCGAGTGGCGCAGAGGGAATTGTCGAGCGGCCGCTGGTGGCGCGGCGGGAATTCGAAAAGCCGCGCGCAGTTTGCGTGGAAGCGGCGAGCGCGGACGATCTCGCGATGGAGGCGCGCTGGGTAGCGCGGCGCATCGTAGAACTGGCGGGCGAGGGGTTCGCCATGCGCAATTTCGCGGTGCTGGTGCGCAATACGGAGGTAATTCCGGAATTCACCGCGGCTTTCGACGAGGCGGGCATTCCGTACGTCGTGAATCGCGGCAAAGGCTTCTACGATACGCGCGAGGTGAACGACCTGGCTCACCTGCTGCGGGTGGTCGCGAACCCGCGCGATGAGATCAGCCTCGCCGCGGTGCTGCGCTCGCCGCTGGTGGGGGTGTCGGACGAGGCATTGCTGGGACTGAAGACGATGGGCGAGAACATCGGCGCCCAGTTGATGCGCCTCGCGCCCGATACGGCTGCGGAATTCGATGCGGCGGATCGCGGCAAGCTTCTGGCATTCCGCGATCGCCTGCGTCTATGGCGCACGCGGCGCGAATACGTCACCTTCGACCGGCTCCTGATGGAAGCCATGGACGATTGCGGCTACCGTCCGGAGGCGGGCGCGCGCGGCGCGGCGAACATCGAGAAATTTCTGGCGCAGGCTCGCGACGCCGCGCGGCGCAAATCGCTCGACGAGTTCGTGGATGAGATTGCCCGCGTGCGCGCATCGGATCCGCGGGAACCGGACGCCCCGGTGGACGACGTGGCCGAAGCGGTGAAGGTGATGACCGTGCATTCCGCTAAGGGGTTGGAATTTCCGGTGGTATTCGTGGCGGCGCTGCACAAAGGGGTGGAATCGAACCCTCCGGTGGTGGCGTTTTCGCGGCGGTATGGATTGGGCGCGCGTTGGCGCAATCCCGCCAAACGCGAGCGCGAAGATAAGGACGATCTTCTCCAGCACGCGTTGCGCGAGGAATGGCGCGCGCGCGAACAACAGGAGAGCGATCGCCTGCTTTACGTGGCGATGACGCGCGCGGAAGAGCACCTGGTGCTGAGTTTTTCCAGCCGCAAGAACTGGGCGCGCGACGTAGTCGAGCGGTTGGAACTCCCGCTGGACGAGCCGGGCGAACGCGTGGTCACGCGCATCGCCCCCGACGGCAAAGAATGGAATCTGCGGGTGTCGGTAATAGCGGAAGCGCCGGAATTGCTGAACTGGACGGCGGAAGCGGCAGACGCGGAAGTTCGCGAAGAGCTGCTGCTCGATGCCCCGGCGGCGATCGACCAGCACGACACCAACGCCACCGTCACCGCCCTGGCGAAATTCGCCATTTGCCCGCGCCAATATTTCCTGGGCCATTACGTGGGATTCGAAGGCCGGGCGCGCAAACTCGCGGACCCCGACTCCGATCTGCCGGCCAGCGAACTCGGCACCCAGGTGCACGCGCTGCTGGCGGGAACGGGGTCGGTGAACGTGGATGCCGAAGCGGTGCGGCTGGCGGGTGTCTTCCATCAAAGCGCGCTGGCGCGGCGGATGGCGAAAGCTTCGCGCGTGGAACGCGAATTCGACTTCCTGATGGCGGTGGAAGACCTGGTGGTCCGCGGGCAGGTGGATTTATGGTTCCTGGAAGGCGGCGAACTGGTGATCGTCGACTATAAGACGGACGATGTTACCGCGTCGCAAGCTCACCAGCGCGCGCAGGACTACGCGCCCCAGTTGCGGCTCTACGCGATGGCCGTGGAGCGGGTGGCGGGAAGTCCGGTGGATCGAGCCTGGCTCTACTTCCTGCGGCCGGATGCGCCGGTGGAGGTGAATCTCGCGCCTTCGCTCCTCGATTCGCCGGAACAACTGGTGCGCGATCTCCAGGAAGCGCAGTCGAAGGGAGAGTTCCCGTTGAACGAGGGGGAACGCTGCCAGCGCTGCGCGTTCTATAAGGATCTGTGCCCGGCGCGATGAACATTTCATCGACTTTGGTGGGCCGGAGCATTTCCCGGCGCAGGCCCATGGGCACTCCCTGGCGGTGCTTTTTGATTTACACTCCCAGGCCGGCGCGCCACAGCAGGTAGCCGATGGCCTGCTTGACGTAGTTCCAGTGTTCGCGCAGGGTCGCCTGGCTCAGTTCCTTGCGCGGGGAGCCATAAACGCTGAGACCGCGAAATTGCAGCATGCGTTTCACACGGTAGATGTGATAGCCGTCGCTCACTACGATGACCGAGTGGAGCCCCATGCGGCGCATGATTTCGCCGGCCATGGCGGTGGATTCGACCGTCGTGCCTCCCTCGTTTTCAACAATGATGGATTCAGCCGGAACGCCGCGATTGATCAGATAGGACCGGCCCACGCCGCCTTCGGTGAAAACGGGATCGCCGCCTGCGCCGCCGGTGGTCAGAATCAGCGGCGCGAGTTTGCGGTTGTATAGCTCCAGCGCGTGGTCCAGCCGCGCGCGCAAGACCTGCGACGGACGCCCGCGATATTCGGCCGCGCCCAACACCAGAATGACATCGGCGGGGCGGGCCTCATCGCGGGTGGACTGGCGCTCGATTCGCACTGAGACGTAGGCGACCAATGCGGCGAACGCGGCGATGGCGGTGAGGATCGCTGCCCAGACGGCACGTTTCATCTGCGGTATTCTGTTCGTTCAGAACCCATTGTAAACACATGGCGAAGCCGGAGACGATCGCGAGCGCCGCCAATCCGCTGGTGAAAGATGTGCGGAGCGCCATCGCCCGTGGCGGTCTCACCTCGCGGGGCTGGTGCGTGGCGGAAACGCTCCATCTGCTCGAGGAAGCCCTGCGCAGCCGCTGCCAGGTGAGGCAGGTGCTGGCAGCGGAATCGGCGCGGAACGAATTGCCGGGGCTGGATGGCGTCCGGCTCGCCATTCTGCCGGACGAACTGGTGCAAAAAATCTCGGGCACGGAGGCGAGCCAGGGCGTGATCGCGCTGGTCGAACCGCCGCAGTGGAAGCTGGAAAATTTGTTCGGCGGGTGTGCCCTGGTGGTAGTTCTCGATGGCCTGCAGGATCCCGGCAACGCCGGCGCGATTGTGCGCGCCGCGGAAGCGTTCGGCGCGAGCGGCGCGATCTTCTTGAAGGGCACGGCCAGCCCATTCAATCCCAAGACGCTGCGCGCTTCGGCGGGATCGCTGTTCCGCGTTCCTTTTCTTTATGGCATGGACCCGGCGCTGGCTCGCGCGGCGTTCGAGGAGAATCGCCTGAAGATCTACGCCGCCGTGCCTTCCCGCGCCGGGACGGAAACTCGCACGGCGGCCGATGCGGAGTTGACCGGTCCGACCGCGCTCCTCATCGGCAACGAAGGGCGCGGTGTGAGCAGCGAGTGGCGCGGGGCCGCGGAAGGCATATCGATTCCGACCGTGGCGGTGGAATCGCTCAACGCCGCGATGGCCGCGGGTATCCTGTTATACGAAGCACGGCGCCAGAGGTCGCAACGCGAATGAGTCTGTTCGATACCAGCCCGCCCGCCGAGCCGGAACAGGAAGACGGCAAGCGTCCGCTGGCCGAGCGCATGCGTCCCACGCGCCTGGAGGACTTCATCGGGCAGGAGCACATTCTCGGCCCCGACAAGCCTCTGCGACGGCAGATCGAGCGCGACCAGTTGACGTCCATCATTCTCTGGGGGCCTCCGGGTGTCGGCAAAACGACGCTTGCCAAGCTCATCGCACGCGTGACGCGGTGCGAGTTCATTCCCTTCAGCGCGGTATTGGCCGGCATCAAGGAGATCAAGGCGGTGATGGCCGATGCCGAACGCCTGCGCCGCATGGGCCGCCGCACCATTCTGTTTATCGACGAAATTCATCGCTTCAACAAAGCGCAGCAGGATGCGTTTCTGCCGTACGTGGAGCGCGGCGACATTATCCTGATCGGCGCCACCACCGAAAATCCATCGTTCGAAGTGATTTCGGCGCTGCTCTCGCGCTCGCGCGTGTACGCGCTGCGCGGCCTGACCGTACCGGAGATCGTGACACTGCTCAAGCGCGCCCTGCCGGAAGTGGGGCTGGAGGCTTCCGACGACCTGCTGGAGCAGATCGCCATTTTCTCGAATGGCGACGCGCGCCAGGCATATAACACGCTGGAAGCGGCCGCGGCGGCTTCCGGAGGCGGGACTCTCACCGAAGCGGCGGTGCAGGACGCCATGCAGCGCAAGGTGCTGCTTTACGACAAGGGCGGCGAGGAGCATTTCAACCTGATTTCGGCGCTGCACAAATCGGTGCGGTCGAGCGATACCGATGCGGCGCTCTACTGGCTGACGCGCATGCTCGAAGGGGGTGAAGACCGGCTGTACATCGCGCGCCGGCTGATCCGCATGGCGAGCGAGGATATCGGGCTCGCCGACCCGCGCGCGCTCGAGCAGGCGGTGGCGGCCATGCAGGCGGTGCATTTCCTCGGGATTCCGGAGGGCGATCTGGCGCTGGCGCAGGCGGCGATCTATCTGTGCGCCGCGCCGAAATCCGACGCCGCGTATCGCGCCATGGGTGCGGTCCACGAAGACGTGGAGAAGACTATCGCCCAGCCTGTGCCGATGAATTTGCGGAACGCGGTCACGCGGCGGATGAAGGAATGGGGATATTCAGAAGGATATCAGCACGCGCACAACATCGACGATGGGGTAGTCGACATGGAGTGCCTGCCGCCATCGTTGGCCGGGCGGCAATATTACTTCCCGACCGACCGTGGGATGGAGAAGAGGATCGCGGAGCGGCTGGCGGAGTTGCGGCGGCTGAAGGCGGAGAAGCGGGGAGGGTCGGGGTAATTCTAACGCGGTGTTAGAATTCGAGTTTCTATGCCATCTCGTGACTGGGCGCTTAATAGGCTGCATTTGCGCGGCGTGCGGTGCTTCCGCGATGCGGAGGTACAGTTTCACGAAAAGGTCACGGTGGTAGTGGGCGGAAATGCTTCGGGGAAGACGACGCTGATGGAAGCTATAGCGTCCTTGACTTACGGCGACGGCGAAGGGCTTGCCGAATTTCCGTTGAGAACTGGAGACGCTCCCGGTGCGATCCTGCTGTTCGAGAAGGGCAGAGATGTCGCGGCTGCGAGATGGAATTCCGGACAAGAAACTAGAAAGCGGCTGCCGGGCGATCATTACCTGTTCCTATATGGGCGGTACAGATCCACACCGGCGCAGGGCACACGCTCCGAAGATCGCGGTCTGACAGATGCCGAGAATCTGGATGAATTGGCAAACCACGCAGGGATCTTCCGCTCGGCTGCTCTGACGCGTCCCGACAAGCCCTTGATGGACATGCTTCCTGGATATCTCAGGGGGCTATGGTTCGGTAGGCCCTCGGACCCTCGGCTCGACGCGATCTGGCAGAGGCTCAATCGAGCGCTCGGTGAAATCGACCCGAGCCTTTCGGAGTTCCGCATAGACGGACAGCTCAACACAGCACCCCACATTATCCGAGGCGGACTTCCCTTCGAACTGGAGCAGCTATCGGATGGCTATCAGGCAATTCTGGCAATCGTTCTGGACCTGATGTTGCGATATGCCTACCTGTTTTACGACGGCGACCCACTGGAAGGAAATGCGGCGGTCTGCATCGACGAGATCGATCTCCACCTGCACCCGCAGTGGCAGCGAACGATTTTGCCCCAGTTGACCGGGCTTTTCCCGGGCACCCAGTTTGTTGTCACGACGCACTCTCCCATCGTGGTCCAGTCCGCAATCGACCGCGGATTCGGTGTGGCGCGCCTGGTTGAGGAAGACGGCGCGGTCAAGGCGCAACCTTTGTCGACGCGGCTCGCGAAATCTCTGCGAGGCGCCGAAGTCGGTTCTGTATTGCTTGAGGAACATCTCTTTGGCATCGAATCGCGGTTCTCCGTGGAGTTCGGGGGTGTCGAGCGGGAAGTCGACGAGTTGCAGGAGAAGGTAAGCCGGGGTGAAGCGACGAAAGCTGACTATCGAGCTTTGAAAAAGGGAATCGGGAAGCTGGAGGAACTGGTCGCGAAGGAAGACCGGCGGCGCGCGGGCGGGTCGACCATGAGCGGGTTGGTGAGGATGCAGGCGAATTTCGTGAAGGCGCTGGCGGAAGAATTGAAGAGGTCGCGATCGTGAGGCGCGTACACCGCGCCGGTTGCCGCTGCCCAGCGAACTGGAAGAACCGGGTTCAGAGGGTCTTTCCAGATTACGCCGAATTCATGAAGCAGGCGGCAGTTTTTGAACGGCTGCCAATCAATTCGCCCGAGCGCAGGGGTGGGTTCGCGGCTTTTGCGAGCCACGTTCTGGTTCGAGGAAAGTTTCCGGCCTTGTGGGGCAAGCACAAAGAATCGATCGCGAGAATGTCCAGCCAGAAATGCGCGTATTGCGAAGGGCCGATCAACGCCCAGCGTGCCGCTCACGTGGATCATTTCAAGCCGAAGGCGCTCTTTCCCTCGCTGGCGTACGAGTGGACGAACTACTTTCTGGGTTGCCCCGGTTGCAACGGTGCAAAAGGCGACAACTGGCCATTACGCGGTGGATACGTTCGTCCGGATCGGGGCGATCCAACACGTCAGTTCTCGTTCAGCGCCGATGGAACTATGAGGGCCGTAAGGAAGGGCTCCGCCGCGGACCGCACAATCGAAGACTTCGAGCTGGATCGTAGGTGGCTTGTAAATCGGCGGAGATTTCACATTGAGACCATGCTGAGACGGCTGAATGACGTGGTCGGACTTCGGGATGAGGGGGATACGGCAATCTGCAAGAGACTGGCGAGAACTATTTTGCAAGACGCGCGTGGCCCTGACGCGGCTTACTCGGTTGCCGTCGAGGAGTGCTTCTGGCGGGTTTGGAGGAAGGCTTGTCCGAGGATGAGTCTATAAGACCCTGACGAAGGAATGTGTGGAACTCTTTCTCCCACGGCCGTTCGAGAACTGACGCGAAAGCCTGGCGGGCTGTTTCAGATCGGGGGGCCATCTTCCGAAGCACGACAGCCGACATTTCAGCGATGTTCATCGGACGAGGCTCGTCGACGAGGGCAATCTCGCAATCCGCCTCGTTCTCGTCGGCCAATAGGCTTAGCAGAGTCGGAACAACAGGGTCGTAGTGAAAGTCGTGGAAAAATAAAAGAGAATACGTCTTCCCGTGCGAGTCGTAGCTCGGCAGGAGCCGCGTGAGAATCGGAGCTACTATCAGCCCGATTTCCACCAAGGATTCGGTTCCGATCCCCCCAGGCAGGGATTGTTCTAGCGCCAACTCCACTTGTTTCCGCACCTCCATCGGCACGTTAACGGCCGTCTCCAGGCATTTTGCGGCAAGTATTGTGGCGCCCTTGTCTAGCAGACTGTGGATAAGTCGGCCCGCATCACATGTTGGAACACCAGCCGCCAGAGCTATAACCTCATCCCACCAGGGCTGGTCGACATGAGCGAGCAACTGCACTGGACGTGAAATGTAATCGAGGGCGGTAAAGTACTCCTGGAAGGTCAGATGAGAAAACGAAAAGACGCCAGGCCGGCGTTCGACGAGCAAACCGCTCCGATCGCGAATTTCACGGACGATTCGGAGGGCATCTTCCTGTGGTTTCCCCATTTCGGGCAGCATGGCAGCGAAGTGACGAACAACGTCTGGCTCGGCAATCTCAGCCTCGTGTTTTTCGTGCAGAAAACTGGCGATGCCTTTCAACAGTGCCCGTTTCTGATTGGCGTCCAGATCCCCTACCGCGGAATCTTTTGGAAACTTCGCCCGGTCCCACTCATACAGCAGGGCGTCGGTACACTTCTCGTAGAGAGTGACGCGATGCTCCGGAATGGTACGGCCCAGGTATCGATGCACGACACACAGAATTGTCGTCAGCAGCGGATTAACCGCAATCCGCTGCACCGGCCGACTGCGTCTGATCCGGGCTCTTAGGTCCATCGCCGCCGCGGTGGCCTCTTTGCGCGCCAGATGTTCGTCCGCCCTCGCGGACCGCTCAGCCGCTAAACACCACTTGTCTACGAACTCATCTACCTCTTGGTCAGTCAGATCCGCCAGCCGAAAGGCCACACAGCAGCCCAGAGACGATTCCGCCTCCCCAGGCGCCCCTGCTGGCCGGCTGGTCACCATTATGGGGACCCGAGGATATTTTTCGTAGAATTGGACGACCGCCGTGGTGAGTTGCCGCCGAAGTTCCTCAGGCGCCTCGTCGAGCCCGTCGATCAGAAGCACCGCGCGCTCCTCGAGAAGGGCGGCAGACACTACTTCTACGTCAACCCCGACGCGCGCAGCCAGCCACTCTTGCGTAAACTCCGCGTCCTTAAGCTCCCGAACCGTAATCACGAAAGGAAGTGCTCGCTCCGGCCAGCCGAGATAGTGATTTCCGATCGCACACTTGCTGGCCAGAAAGGACACGAGCGTAGTTTTTCCGCTACCGGGCGAACCGATCAGCAAGACCCGCGTGTGGCGTCCGAGAACCTCCCTGACGGCGACGCGGATCCTGAGTCCCAGTATGCCCTCTTCCGGCTGCCCCAAGTGCAGAGGAATGTAAACCTGATCCAGATCCAGAATCACGCGGTGATTGAGCTGAATCCCCTTCAGCTCGATCGATCCGAATCGCTCCACCACCCTGCGCCGATATTCCGACTCCATGACGGAGAGGACCCGTTTGGGGTCGCCGGATTGCCTGGCGATTGCGAGTTGCCGCTCGCGCGCGCATTGGACTTCAAGCTCCTGGATGGGCTCGAACCCATCCTGAAACGCCCGGAGGCTCCAGGTCTCAATGATCGATTGCAGTCGGCTGCGCAGATCGGAAGGGACACTGGGAACGCCGCGGGAGACAAGTGCATCCAGTACCCTTTTATAGGCCCTCTCCTTACGGTTTGCCAGCACGACAGGGGGTAGGGACTGATCGGCCGCGCCGTTCTCGGGAAGGCTCCCGAAGATCGGGCGCACCACACTATTTTCAAGCTGAGTTTGAATGTCCGTCACATCCAGCCCACTCTCAGTATAGTGTTTGCACGGCGGAACGGCCTGCCCTGCTACTTCGGATTCAACTTCAGATTAACTACGGCGTCCTTGCGCGAATCGAAGACGCTGAGGGTCCGGGTCTTGCTGGCGGCGCCCTGATACGTCGCTGTCAGTTCGTAATCGACGTCGGGGCTCAGCTCGTGAAAATAGTATTCCCCTTTGTTCTGGGTATAAAAAGAGCGGACATTTTTGGTCTTCGTATCCTTCAACTGCACCACGGCGCCCACTACGGGCTTATCGTCGGGGCCGGTGACCACTCCGCTCACGCTGCGCGTCGACGAATCCTTATTCTTGTCCTTCTGGGCGAACCCCGCGGACGCCACTGCCAGTAGCATGGCCAGGGAGAGCGCCGCTATCTTCGCCGCCTGCATGGGCTACTTCCAGTCCTCGTCGGCGTCTTCCTCCTCGTCTTCGAGGAAAGCTTCGTCGTCCTCTTCTTCCTCTTCGACCTCTTCAGCGGACTCCAGTTCCAGCGGACTGGTGCTCACAACCTTGAGATCGGCGCCGCACTCGTCACAGCTGACCGTGTCGCCTTCGTCAACATCTTCTTCGTCCACATCGATGGCGCCATCGCATACCGGACACGTCACCATGAAATTCCTCCCGCAATACTGTTATACGATATCCTGCCGCTTTTGCAACTCCACCCTTTCTACCGCCCTGCCTGCTGCGCCAGGCGGCGCCGGGTGGTGGCCGGAACCATGCCTTTCATGCGCAAACAAAGGAACAAATGAGCGCGATGTGTCAACTCGTGCTCCTTGATGGTCTGCAGCATTTCCAGGCGCGTGACCTTTTGCCCGTCGAAGCGGGTGACCATCTGGGCGAAGAATTCGGGTGGCTGCGCGGCGAAGGCCGCCGCCCGTTCTTCCACGGCTTCTCGCATGGCGGCTGCCAGCGCCGAGCCGCCCGCGTCGGCGGGAACGGCGCGCATGTGCTGCTTCATTTGGGTGCGAAATTCCGGCGTCGCGAAATTGTCGACTCCGGCCAGCAGCAGGCCCGTGAGTCCGTCGCCGGCGTCCAGAATGTGGCGCGCCGATTCGCGAAACGTCATGACATCGGGCGCGGCCCGGAAGTCCATGTCGGCTTCGGGAAAATCCTCCACGGCGGTAGCGGCGTCCATGCGGACCGCCTTCCAGGAGTCGATTACATGTTGCGGTCGAACCATGACCACATTGTACTCGCAAGCTCGCCCCCGGCAGCCGGAGTGAAACTCCCTCGCGGGTATAATAAAAGAAACACATGCACCAGATACGTAGCGAGAGGGTTGGCGACCTGAATCCCCAGGAAACCCAGGAATGGCTGGAATCGCTCGACCAGGTGATTGAGGACGGCGGCCCCGGCCGTGCGCGGTACCTTTTGGAACAATTGGCCGCCCGCGCCCGCGCCGGCGGAGCGGAACCCCCCATCCACCTGAACACGCCTTATATCAACACCATCCGGGCTGAAGACGAAGTGCCCTACCCTGGCGACCGCGCCATGGAGCGGCGCATCAAGAGCCTCATCCGGTGGAACGCCATGGCCATGGTGGTGCGGCAGAATAAATACGATGCCGGCATCGGCGGCCACATTTCCACTTATGCCTCGCTGGCCACGCTGCTGGAAGTGGGCTTTAACCACTTCTTCCGCGCGAAGTACGGCGAAGAACCCGGCGACCTGATCTATTTTCAGGGCCACGCATCGCCCGGGGTGTACGCGCGCGCATTTCTCGAAGGCCGCCTCACCGAGGAGCACCTCAAGAATTTCCGCCACGAACTGCGCGATGCGCCGGGGCTCTCTTCCTATCCGCACCCCTGGCTGATGCCGGATTTCTGGCGCTTCCCCACCGTGTCCATGGGCCTCGGTCCGATCAACGCCATCTACCAGGCGCGCTTCATGCGCTACCTGGAGAATCGCGGCATGATCCCGCCGACCCCGCGCAAAATCTGGGCATTCCTCGGCGATGGCGAAATGGACGAGCCCGAATCGATGGGCTCACTCACTCTCGCCTCGCGCGAGAAGCTCGACAATTTGATTTTCGTCATCAATTGCAATCTGCAGCGCCTGGATGGTCCGGTGCGCGGCAACGGCAAGATGATCCAGGAACTGGAGGCCGCGTTCCGGGGCGCCGGCTGGAACGTGATCAAGGTCATCTGGGGAAGCGACTGGGACGAACTGCTGCGCCGCGACACTACCGGTCTGCTCGAAAAACGCATGGGCGAAGTGGTGGATGGCGAGTACCAGACTTACATTACCAAGGACGGCGCCTTCATTCGCAAGAATTTCTTCGGCAAGTACCCCGAACTACTTGACCTGGTAGCGCACCTGAGCGATGAGCAACTGATGAAGCTCCAGCGCGGCGGGCACGATCCGAAAAAGGTGTACAACGCGTATAAGGCCGCGGTGGAATCCACCGGCAGTGCGACGCTGATTCTGGCCCACACCATTAAAGGATACGGACTCGGCGAGGCCGGCGAAGGCCGCAACATTACGCATCAGCAGAAAAAGCTGAACGAGCAGGAGATGCTGCATTTCCGCTCGCGCTTCGAAATCCCCATTCCGGAAGAAGCAGTGCACAATGCGTCGTTCTGCCGTCCGCCGGCCGACAGCCCGGAAATCAGCTACATGCACGAACGGCGGCGGCAATTGGGCGGTTACGTTCCTTTCCGCACGCCAGCGAAGGACAGCCTCACGGCGCCGCCGCTCGGATATTTCAAGGAATCGCTAGAGGGTTCGGCGGGACGCGAAGTTTCGAGCACGATGGCGTTCGTGCGCGCGCTCACGCTGCTGATGAAGCATCCCGAGCTCGGCAAGCACGTGGTGCCCATCATCCCCGACGAAGCTCGCACATTCGGTATGGAGAGCCTGTTCCGGCAGTTCGGCATTTACGCCAGCCAGGGGCAGCTCTACAAACCCCACGATGCCGAGATGTTCCTGTACTACAAGGAATCCAAGGACGGCCAGATTCTGGAAGAGGGCATCACCGAAGCGGGATCGATGGCGTCGTTCACGGCGGCCGGCACAGCGGGTGTGAATTACGGGGAAGTGATGATCCCGTTCTTCATTTACTATTCGATGTTCGGATTCCAGCGCGTCGGCGACATGGTGTGGGCCTTCGGCGATTCGCGCGGCAAGGGTTTTCTCTGCGGCGGAACGGCGGGACGCACGACGCTGGCCGGCGAAGGCCTGCAACACCAGGACGGCCATAGCATCGTGCTGGCGAGCACCGTGCCCACCTGCGCGGCTTACGATCCGGCGTACTCGTACGAAATCGCCATCATCATGCAGGATGGCATCCGGCGCATGTACCAGGAGCGGGAAGACCGCTTCTACTACCTGACGCTTTACAACGAGAATTACGCCATGCCGGCGATGCCCGAGGGTCTCGATCCGGAAGACGTGATCAAGGGCATCTATCGTTTCAAGCCCGCCGCCAACGGGAACGCGGTGGTGCAGCTTTTCGGCAGCGGGCCGATTCTCAACGAAGCGCTGCGCGCGCAGCAGATTCTGGGTGAGAAGTACGGTGTGACGGCCGACGTGTGGAGCGTTACCAGCTATAACGAATTGCGGCGCGAAGCGTTGGACGTGGAGCGCTGGAACCGCCTGCATCCCGATCAGGCGCCGCGCACGCCGCACATTGTCACCGCGCTCATCGGCGCCGACGGTCCGATCGTGGCCGCCACAGATTATATGAAAGTGGTGGCCGACCAGATTGCGCCGTGGCTCTCGGGCCGCATGGAAACCTTGGGTACCGACGGTTTCGGCCGAAGCGAAAATCGCGAACACCTGCGCCGCCACTTTGAGATCAACGCCGAATCCATCGCCGCCGCCGCGCTCTCACGCCTGGCGCGCGATGGCCAATTCGATGCCGGGAAGGCGGCTGCGGCATTCGCCGAGCTCGGCCTCGACACCGAAAAGATCGACCCCGCGCGGGCCTGATGCAAACCGGCCAGCGCGTCGCGTTACTCGGCATCGTGGTGTCGGTGGCGCTGGCCGTTGCGAAGATCATTGCCGGGATGGCCGGCCATTCTACCGCAGTGGTGGCCGATGGATGCGAATCGGCCGGCGATTGTTTTTCCTCGGGGTTGGTGCTGTTGGGCCTGACGCTGGCCGCGAAGCCCGCCGACAAGGAGCATCCCTACGGGCACGGCCGCATCGAGACCGTCACCGGACTGCTGATCGGCCTCGCGCTCACGGCCGCCGGCGTTCTGATCTCCGCGGCTTCCTTCGGGCGCCTGGGACAGCCGCGCCCGCCCATCGAAAAGTTCGTGATCGTGCCGCTGGTAGTCTCGGCGGTGGCCAAGGGCAGGCTCGCAACTTACAAGTTTCACTGCGGCAAAAAACTCGGCAGCAGCGCGCTCATCGCCGATGCGTGGCACGACACCACCGACATCGTCTCCGGGCTGGTGGCGCTGGCTGCCGTGGGCCTTGCGCTGACGGACCCGCTACGTTTCGCGGATGCCGACCGCTACGGCGGGATCCTGGTCGGCCTGATCGTGGTCTTTGCCGGCGTGCAGGTGGTGCGCGAGACGGCTCTGCAACTCATCGACACCATGCCCGGCCCGGAGCGAATGGCCGAAATCCGTGCCACCGCGGCGACGGTGAACGGCGTCCGCGGAATCGAAAAATGCTTCGCGCGGAAAACCGGCCTTCGCTACCATGTCGATCTGCATCTGGAGGTGGACCCGGACATGACCGTTCGTCGCTCGCACGAAATTGCCCACCAGGTTCAGTTGCGCATCAAGGAGAGGCTCGATTGGGTGGCCGATGTGCTGGTGCACGTGGAGCCGGGAAGCTGAGTCGGCCGCAGACGCTCCCTCAGAAGCTGTGAAAGATTACTGAGCCACGACCGCAAGGGAGTGGTGCCTTTCTTCGAACGTACAGCAAAAGCACCGCTCCCTCGCGGTCGCGGCTCTGAACAAGGCTGCGTACAGAGGCGCGACCGTGAGGGAGCGTTTGTGAAACGGTGTACTAAGCTCGGCGGGACGGCGCGATACACTCACTAAAGAGAGCACCCATGAGCGAAAACGTGATCGAGACCGATGTCGAAATCCGGACGCCGGACGGCATATGCGATGCCGCTTTCATTCATCCAGCGAGCGGCAGCCATCCGGGAGTGTTGTTCTGGCCCGATGCGGGCGGTTTGCGGCCCGTCACGCGCCAGATGGGCAGGCGGCTGGCGGCGGAAGGATATTCCGTGCTGGTGCCGAATCCGTTTTATCGCATCTCGAAAGCCCCGTTTGCCGGCGGATTCAACTTGAATTTCCAGAATCCCCCCGACATGGCTAAACTGAGGACGCTATTAGAATCTATCAAGCCGGCGGGATACGCCGAAAGGGACGCCCCTGCATACGTGGCGTTTCTCGATGCGCAGGGGGAAGTCGACCGAACGAAGCCAATCGGCGTTCAGGGATATTGCATGGGCGGCGCGCTGGTGATGCGGAGCGCGGCGACGCTGCCCGGCCGGATCGGCGCCGGCGCGTCGCTTCACGGCGGGGGATTGGTGACCGATGGGCCGGACAGCCCGCATCTGCTCGCTTCCAGAATCAAGGCGCGGATGTATTTCGGAATCGCGGCCGACGACGATGAGAAACAGCCCGCCGCCAGGAACAGGCTGAGGCAGGCTTTCGAAGATGCTAATGTGCCGGCCGAAATCGAAGTTTATTCGGGATTGCACGGATGGTGCATGGAAGACATGCCGCCCAGAGGCGACCGCGCCGTCTATCATCCTGCCGACGCCGAGCGCGCCTGGAGCAAGCTGCTGGCACTATATAAAACGGCGCTCTCCTGGCGTGCCTACGATCCCCCCGCGCATCCGGTGATATACTGCCGCCCATAGGAGGGGGAACTCATGCGCCATTTCGGAATCGTGTACGTGGCGGGCGCGCTGATCGCCACCAGCTCCGGCCTCAGTGGACAGCCGGTGAAGATCAAGCCCGTCGACATCGGGGGCGTGGTCGCCAGCGCGAACGGTCCCGAGGCCGGCGTCTGGGTCATCGCCGAGACCACGGATTTGCCCACGCGCTACATCAAGGAAGTTGTGACGGACGATCGCGGCCGCTACCTCATTCCCGACCTGCCCAAGGCGACGTACACGGTGTGGGCGCGAGGGTACGGGCTCCTCGATTCGCCCAAGGTCCGGACGGAGCCGGGCAGGCTAGTGGATCTGAAGCCTTCGGTCGCTCCCGACGCCAGGTCAGCCGCGCAGTATTATCCCGCGAACTATTGGTATTCCATGATGCGGGTCCCCGCGAAGAGTGAATTTCCGGGCACGGGGCCGGATGGCAACGGCATCTCACCGAACGTGAAGTCGCAGGGCCAGTGGCTTCACCTTATCAAGACGGATAGCTGCGAATCGTGCCACCAACTGGGCAACCAATACACGCGCACCATCCCGGCTATGTTCGCCAGCCTGGACTCGCCGGCGCAGGCGTGGACGCGACGGATACAGTCGGGACAGGCCGGCGGCGCGATGGTGGGAGGATTCAGCCAGCTCGGCGCACAGCGGGCAGCCGCGGAGTTCGCCGATTGGACCACGCGAATCGCGCACGGCGAGCTACCCGGCGAAATCCCGCCGCGGCCGCAAGGGATCGAGCGTAACGTGGTCATCACGCAATGGGACTGGGCAGACCCGAAGGCGTACCTGCACGACGAGATCTCCACCGATAAGCGGCATCCGGGCGTCAACGCGTACGGACTGATTTACGGATCGCCCGAGGAAAGCCGCGATTACCTTCCGGTGCTCGACCCGGTGCACAATTCCATCAGCCAGGTGAAGATCCCGTATCGCGATGCCGACACGCCCGGCCAGCCGAAGCCTATGCAGCCGTCGCCCATCTGGGGCGATGAGGCGATTTGGGACAGCCACACCACGGTTCACAATCCGATGTTCGACGAGCAGGGCAGGCTCTGGTACACCGGGCGAATTCGCGCGGCGAACAATCCCGATTTTTGCAAAGCGGGATCGAGCCTTCCTTCCGCGAAGCTGACGCCGGTGGAGCGGTCGGGGCGCCAACTGGCGGTCTACGATCCGAAGACCGGCAAAACGGAGATGATCGACACCTGCTTCGGTACGCATCACCTTCTGTTCGCCGGGGACGCCGACAACACTTTGTGGACCAGCAGTGGCGGCGGTGGCGGTGTCGTCGGCTGGCTGAACACGAGAATCTGGGATCAAACCCACGACGCCGCGCGATCGCAAGGCTGGACGGCGCTGATTCTGGACACCAACGGCAACGGCAAACGCGACGCGTACACGGAGGGCGAACAACGGGTGACGACCGCTCCGAGCGGCGAAAGCCTGGGCACCTCAGGGGCGCTGAACGGGCCGGCCGATTCCACCAAAGACACGCGGCTCAACGCGGCATTTTACGGGCTGGCGATCGGCACGGATGGGTCGGTCTGGGGAAGCGTACTCGGCTTTCCGGGCGGGATCGTGCGATTGAATCCGGGGCCGCACCCGCCGGAGACGGCGCTGGCGGAATACTACGAGGTTCCCTGGAATAATCCGAAGGCGGCGGTGTGGGGCTTCTCTCCGCGCGGCATGGATCTCGACCGGAACAACGTGGCGTGGGTTGCGCTGGGCAGCGGACATCTGGCCAGCTTCGACCGTCGAAAGTGCAAGGCCCCGCTCAACGGTCCGAATGCCACGGGCCAGCACTGTCCGGAAGGCTGGACTCTGTACGAGACGCCGGGGCCGAAGTTTCGCGACACGGATTCGGGCAGCGCGGACTCGCACTATTACGATTGGGTGGATCAGTTCGACACGTTGGGGTTGGGAGCGAATACGCCGATTGTCACCGGCAACGATTCCGATTCCCTGATCGCGCTGGTGAACGGGAAATTTGTGATCATGCGGGTGCCGTATCCACTGGGATTTTTCGCCAAAGGAATGGACGGCCGGATAGACGATGCAAAGGCCGGCTGGAAAGGAAAGGGAGTGTGGACTACGTGGGGGACGCGGACGCCATTCCATAGCGAGACAGGAAAAGGCACGAACAGCAAGGTGGTGCACTTTCAGATTCGGCCGGACCCGCTGGCGAATTAGAGTGGGCGGAGACTACTACGATTTTCTCGGGCGGCCGGACGGGAGCACTGGGCATCGCGATTGGGGACGTATCTATCGGAGGTTCATCTAAACTGCTATCGGGGCAGTCTGCCACTGTAAGCTTCTCGCGGGAACCGGTTATCGATGGATGTCCGCAAGTGAAGCCGCGCCAGAGTTGGGACGCAGCAGACCACGAACTTGAACGAGTTCCGATACTCGCGACGCAGAGCCAGCAGTTGAATCAGCGTGCGGTTCGACCCCAGGCGGCGCTCGAAAAAGCCGATTTCCTCCTCCAAAGACGCGCGGCGCAGTTCATAGCAGAAGAAGCAACTGTGGACGGAGCTCTTAAGTGCTCCCATAGCGTATTTGGTCATTACGGGATGTAGGGGGAAAATCGCCGCGGACAGCAGTGCTATCGGGAACAGCCCGAAGAGCGCCTTGAAGACGTCAAAACGGCGAATCGGCGCGACCGGAACGAGCGGGAGCAGCGCTTCCCCCCAGACCGTGATGCCGGAGGCGACGAAGTTGGCGAGCACGATGCGATCCACGAATATTGCCTGCACGGGGGGTACGCGAAGGATCCGCCCTATGTTCCCCGACAGCAAGTCGCTTCGCGTGCAAATAAAGAACGTCCGGTCGTGTGCGGTCACCCTATTAAGGAATTTCTCCAGCGCTGGTTGGCCATGGGCCGAGTGGCTGTCGAGCCGGTGAAGGATTTCGATGCGCTCAACCTCGCTGCGAAGGCGGTCGATATCCGCATCTGTGGCGCCGTCAGGGACAACCAGAATGAGATCCACGTCCGAGGCGGTTTCCACCCAGCCGCCGATTGCGGCGCTGCCAAACAGAACCACACTGACCAGCGCTCGTCCAGCGTCGGCGCACGTGTGGACGATCGTCTCGACATACGCCTGAACGCGAAAAGGGACCGCGGTGGAGGCAAAGTGGCACATGAACTGGTTGCCCCCAAGGATAAAACGAATCGCGGGCGCTGCGCAGTACGAACCGAACTCCGATCGCCTGAGCGACGGCGCCGCCCGTTGAGCGCTCCCAGCGGTAGACCGCCGTGGTAGACCAGGTGCGTGGCGGCATTTACACGCCCCAAGAGATGATCCGGTGTGGTCGCCTGCCGTAGGCTCCGGTCATTGATGTTGTAGACAGGCCACGCCAAGTCGCCCATTTGCGACATGATCAGAAGCGGAGCAGACCGCAACCGATCCGTGCGGTAGCGGTACGAACAACATCGCCACCCCAATCACCATTGCGGAACCGTGACATGGCGACTTTGTAGCAACGTGATTCCGATGAGTCTTGACGCTGAATGGATCGCTGGAGCGACATCCTCCACGTGTCGAGACCCGGCCTCACCCCAGAACGTTCTCATCGGTTGTGTCGTTCACCGGAACCGGAATATAGGGCCGAGTAGGACCGAGAGGCGGAGGTGACAGCGGAGTATGAATGGCGGTACCCTGACGACAAAGCGCTGTCGAAAGATGAATTCCTCCAGGTTGAACATGTGAGTCGAACGAACGATACCGGCATCCCTTGTTCCCCGCGGCGAAGGTGGGTTGTGATCGCCTTGAGCGTGTTGGCTTGCCGGACCGCACTTTGCCAAACGCCCCCTCCCTCTCGCTGACCAACGTCAATCCGCCCACTCGATCAAGCACTGCCCAGGCTTCGGCGGCGTCTCGTAGCGGCAACCAGGAGGGAAGCTTGCTCGATTAGACCCTTATGGGAAAAGATGAAAAAAGAATTGTCGATCCTACGCGGCAATCCCCAGAGTCGTGCGCGCCAGTCCTGCAATCGAACGCTCTTCAGCCCCTTGGCGGAGGGCAGCACGCAAATCCTGACGTATTTCGCGGAGACACGCCATCATCGAACCTGCCGAAGGTGGCCACCTTTTCCTCGCCGAGAGCGATGGCGACGATCGACAGTCTTGGAGGCGCCTTCGTCGCGAATAATATTGGCCGGGCCGTGATTCAGGCCGGTCCTTCCTCCCACACTAAAAATGTTTCCGACAGAGGGTCATCCACGCCCCACCGTTCCTGAGAAAAGGCAAGGCTGATCAACTTGCCGCCCGAGACTTCCACAGGTATTTCCAGCGGCTGCGCAAGTTCCACAGGATGATCGGGAACGGTAACTTTTATTCTTCGCGCCGGTCATGCCGGTTAGATCGGTCTCAGGGCAACTTCGCCACAACGGCAAGGATTCCAATGATGATAATTGCGTAGAGCACGCCGAATCCCAGGGTGCGATGCGCTGCTAAACTGTGCTAATCGCCGGCATGATGGTGACTCTATTTCGTCTTCCCGTTTGCAGCGTTAACCAGACGGATGTCCTTGATTGCTGCTCCAGCAACTGCAATTACCAGAATGAAGAGCACGAGGCCGTACGAATACCAGACTCCTGCCTGACTCAATACCTGTTTTTCCATAAATCCTCCGAGCGGGATTAACCGCTTCGATGTTTGATTCAAAAATCCTATGCCCAGTCCCCGGCAGGAACCTGCCAGCGGAAGAGACAAAAGTGGCGCCCGCAAAGAGAACACCGATAGGGTTGAAGGAGCCAGTGAAGCGCTCTCTCGATGGCGTTTCGGACGCCTACGCTTCTAAAGTCAATCGATCTGCAATGCGGGCAATGTTTCGAGAGCGGTATCATTTCTTCTCCTCAGTTTTCGGCGCCAGCTGAGTCCTTTTGCCGGCCGCCGCACATGCACTACGCGGCCAGTTCTTCCGGGATCGAACAGATCATGGCCTCGGTAGTGAGCATCAGAGAGGCGATGGAAGCCGCATTTTGCAGAGCCGTGCGAGTTACCTTGGTGGGGTCGATCACGCCCGCCTTCACCAGATCTTCGTACCGTTCTGTCGAAGCATTAAATCCATAGTTGGGACACGCGTGGCTCCTGATGTTTTCGACCACGACGGCGCCTTCGACTCCGCAGTTCAGGACGATCTGGCGTACCGGCTCCTCGCAGGCCCGCCGCACGATGGTGACGCCGAACTGCTCGTCGCCCTCGAGCTTGAGGTTGTGTAGCGCGGCCGATGCTCGCAGCAAGGCAACACCTCCGCCCGGCACAATGCCCTCCTCGACCGCTGCGCGCGTGGCGTGCAGAGCGTCCTCGACACGGGCCTTCTTTTCTTTCATCTCGGTCTCGGTCGCCGCGCCGACCTTGATGATCGAGACGCCACCGGCCAGCTTCGCGAGGCGCTCCTGCAGCTTCTCGCGGTCGTAGTCCGATGTCGTCTCTTCGACCTGGGTCCGGAGTTGCCTGATCCGGCCTTCGATGCTCTTCTGCGATCCGCCGCCGTCGATGATGGTTGTGGTGTCCTTGTCCACGGTGATGCGTTTCGCGCGGCCGAGATCTTCCAGAGTGACGCCTTCCAGCTTGATGCCGGTCTCTTCCATGATGGCTTTGCCGCCAGTCAGGATCGCGATATCTTCCAGCATCGCCTTGCGGCGGTCGCCGAAGCCCGGAGCTTTCACTGCGCAAGCAGTCAGCGTCCCGCGCAGTTTGTTCACTACGAGCGTGGCCAGTGCTTCCCCTTCCATATCCTCGGCGATCACCAACAGCGGCTTAGCGGCGCGCGCAATCTGCTCGAGAAGGGGCAGCAGATCCTTCATATTGGTGATTTTCTTATCGTGAATGAGGATGTAGGGATCCTCGTAGACGCACTCCATTCGCTCGGCGTCGGTCACCAGGTAAGGTGAGAGGTACCCGCGATCGAATTGCATACCGTCCACCGTCTGCAACTCGGTAGTCATGGTCTTCGATTCCTCAACGGTGATCACGCCATCCTTGCCGACTTTCTTCATCGCTTCGGCAATAATGTTGCCGATGGTGGGGTCGCTATTAGCGGAAATGCTGCCCACCTGGGCGATCATGTCGCCGGAGACAGGAATCGAGAGCTTCTTGACTTCGTCGATGGCCACGTCGACGGCCTTGTCGATGCCGCGCTTTACGGCCATCGGATTGGCCCCCGCGGTGACGGCTTTGACTCCTTCGCGGTAAATTGCCTGGGCCAGAATGGTGGCCGTGGTGGTGCCGTCGCCGGCGACATCGGAGGTCTTGGAGGCTACCTCGCGCACCATTTGGGCCCCCATATTTTCGAGCGGATCCGGCAGCTCGATCTCTTTGGCTACCGTGACGCCGTCCTTAGTGATCGTCGGTCCGCCGTACTTCTTTTCCAGAACGACGTTGCGTCCACGAGGTCCGAGGGTCACTTTGACCGCATCGGCGAGTTGGTTGACACCGCGAAGGATCGCTTGACGGGAGTGGTCACTATAAATGATTTGCTTTGCCATGAACGGTTTCCTTTTGAATTAGCCGGCTTTTTGGATGGACTGGGGAGCCCCATCCAGAATGCCGAGGACGTCGTCTTCGCGCATAATGATGTACTCGGTGCCCACCACTTTCGTCTCGGTACCGGAGTACTTCCCGAAGAGGACGCGCTCGCCGACTTTGACATCGAGCGAAACCAGTGTGCCATCCTCCAGCCTCTTACCATGACCTACTGCCAGGACTTCACCCTCTTGCGGTTTCTCCTTGGCGGAATCGGGGATGACGATACCGTTGCGCGTGGTTTCCTGTTCCTCGATCCGCTTCACCACGATGCGGTCGTATAAGGGTCGAATATTCATATGTCGCTCCTCGGTTTGAGTTGCAATCTGTGAGTATTTGCGCAGGCGCGATCGGTGTCAGTTCACGCCAGTCGGGACCTCGCTCGGGGCGTGGGCCAGCCATTCCACCGGGTGGCTCCATACGGCTCCATCCCGCTCCGTGATGTCGGCCCATTTGATGCCTTTCCTGAGGCGGAGAAACACCCCCGGGGTGCCCTGGTACGTGCCACGGTCAAGCACAACTTCGTCACCTTCACGAAATGCGCTGCCATCTGTTCTGTCGGTTGTCACGTTCGTAACCTCTTCCAGCCATCGCGCCAGATCAGTGAGGCGAGAAATGGGACGGCGCCAGCCACAAATACTGCGCGTGGCCAGCCGCCGGAAAGCTCGAACACGGGCGCCAGGGGGTTGTAGAGCAAAGCCAGCGCTCCACTCACGGTCAGAACGGCGTAATGCCTCGCCAGCAAGGATCGAGCCATCACGATGATTGCGCCGGCAGCCACAATGAATCTGGCCACCACCTCGAACGGCGTGACGCGGGACCATAGCCCCCCGAGCACCAGCAATCCGATAATCGAGGCCCACTTTATGGTCCTGACAGCCACGGATCTGCCACGCCTCTTCGGCGGGTACTCCACTGGCCAAACTTGCCACTCGGCTTCGTCCAGCAGCCTCAACGTTGGCGGTTCCCGAACTTCCGGTAGCTCCTGTAGTGCAACTGCGGTTGACATTTCTTATAGCTCTTTTCTCGCCCTGCCAGGCGCGCAACATCGTCGAGGTACCTAAACAGCCTGTACTGAAGGTTCCTTCGTACTATTCAGCGCGCGCGTCACCGCCGTGATCAGATCGATCGGCAGCGGAAAGACGATGGTCGTGTTGTGTTCCGCGCCGATCTCGACCAGGGTTTGCAGGTAACGCAACTGAATTGCGGCCGGTTGCTGCTGGATGACCGCGGCGGCCATGGCCAATTTCTCCGCGGCCAGGTATTCACCCTCCGCATGGATCACTTTGGCGCGCCGTTCGCGTTCGGCTTCGGCTTGCCGGGCGATGGCGCGGATCATCTGCTCCGCCAGTTCCACCTGCTTCACCTCCACGAGGGTGACCTTCATGCCCCATGAGGCCGTGTGCTGATCCAGAATAGACTGCAGGCGCACATTTAACTTGCCCCTCTGGCTCAAGAGCTCATCGAGCTCCGCTTCCCCCAAAACGCTGCGCAGCGTGGTCTGGGCGAGTTGCGAAGTCGCGTAGAGGAAATTAGAGACCTCGAGCACGGCCAGGCGGGGATCGACCACGCGGAAGAAGATGACTGCGTTCACCTTCACAGTGACGTTGTCCCGCGTCACCACATCCTGAGCGGGAACTTCCAGCGCCTCGATCCGCAGCGACATCCGCACCATGCGGTCAATCGGCGCAAAGACCAGTACGACGCCCGGCCCTTTGGCCTGGGGCAGGACGCGGCCCAACCGAAACACTACGCCCCGTTCGTACTCCCTGAGAATCTTAATGGAGGTGAGTAAGTAGAGGACGATGACAACCGGTAAGACGATCCAAACGTCGATCATGTGATACCTCCACAAGACCACTGAAGCCGTATCTGCAGGGGGCCCGCCAACAACGTGCGGATCCCCCTTGCGCTACCCTCCGATTACCTGACTGCGCTCGGCGGGCCGACTACTGCAATACGATCGGCTTGCCGGCTACTGCAATACAATCGGCTTGCCGATTTCGGTGCCGATTATTTCACCGGAGATCACGATTTCCACGCGCCGGTTCTGCTGCCGGCCCTCCGCAGTGTCATTAGTAGCCACCGGCCGAGCTTTTCCGAAACCTTGCGTAGTGACTGACGCCGGCGCCATTCCCGACTGTGTCAGGTAGTCGCGTACCGCCGATCCGCGTTGCTCGGAGAGACCCTGATTATAGTCGTCCCCACCCACGCTGTCGGTAAATCCTTCTACGTCCAGCCTGAGGCCGGGATGCCCGGAGACGATGCCCGCCACCTTGGCCAGTTTCTCGCGGGCGAGAGGCCGTAAGGAGTACTTGCCGGTGTCGAAGAGGACATCGGACACGTTAACCACCAATCCACGCGCCGTGTCGCGGGTCTGTAGGATGGCGTTGAACTGGCTCAGTAGCTGAGCTCGCAACTCCACCTTGTCCTTAGCCGCGCGCTCCAGGTCAGCCTGGGCGCTGGCGCGCTGCGCGTCGTTCTCGCGTTTCAGGCGATCCGCCTCGGTCTGCGCGGCAGCCATCTGCGCTGCGTTGTCGCTTTTCAGCCGGTCCAGTTCGGCTTGGGCAGCAACCGCCTTGGCGTCGTTCTGACCTTTCAAGAGATCGGCCTGGTTCTGGGCGGCGGACATCCGGTCAGCGTTCTCCTGCTTCACGCGGTCCGCTTCAATGTGCGTCTCCTCCAACTTCGCGGAGTTCTCCGCCTTCACACGGTCCGCTTCCAACTGTGCGGCGACCCGCGCCGTTTCCGCATCCCGGGTAACACGAGCAGAGTCGTCTTGAGCCGCGGCACGTGCGCTGTCAGCCGCCGCCTCACGATCTGCCCCAGCCTGGCGTTCGCTGGCCAGCGTCTCTTCTCTGATCTTCTTTACGGTGATGATGCGGGCATCTTCGGCCATTTGGACGGCCTCACGCGCCACCGTGCCAATGGGCTTGTTTCCGGCTTTGCCAGTCAGATAGCCCTCGGCGTTCTCCAAGCCCGCGACGGCCTTCCGGTAAGTTTCGGGGGCGTACCTCTCTGCTCCGGTCCAGCGTGCGATCCGGACGGCATTTCGCGCTTCGTAGAGCTCCAAGGGCGCTTTCGAGCTCAGCCGGACGGGCGTGATCTCAGTGGGGTCCACGTTGAAGGTGTACTGGCCCCGCTGCAGGAGTTCGAACTTGGCGTCGACCTGCTCAATAGTTCCGACTGTGTCCTTCCTGACGAAGTTCTCCATGACCACGACGTCGCTCGGCTGGGTCACCGCGAAATAAGGTTCCGCGGTCACGATCAGGCCGAATGACTGTAAGTCTGTGGTGGCATCTAGCTTGCTCTTGTCACCGTTCAGGAGCACTTCGCCAACATTGCTGGCGCGGCCCTCGGGAGTGATGGCCCACATCACATAAGTCAGGTATTCGGGGCCGAACTTAGTGGCGGACTCCAGTTTCTCCATGCGTGCATCGATCTTGATCACGCCCTGCTTACTTTCTACCGTAGCCTCACCGTGGGCCTCGGGCAAGAGTGCGGTTCCGTGGAAGTCGATCTTTGTAGATCCGCTACGGTGGTTGTAGTTGATCGCCTTCATGGTTCGGGCTACTACGGTAACCCGGTAGACCGGCATCGACCCCGTGCGGGCCTCATTGCCGGTGGACTGCTGGACCGGGCTGGGAGCTTGCGCGGGCTGCGCCGCTACGAGTCCGCACACCGTCAGAAAACCGATGATAAGTTTCATTGTGTCCTTTATTGTTCCCTTCCGACTAACGCTCTCGCCAGGAATACGCGTTCAGAAGCGCCATAAGGGGAGCGGCTGATGCCGGGGGCGGTGTGCCACCGCTTACGATGTAACGGTTCTCCAGTTTCGTGCCATAGAGAGCGGCGTTGTCGTCCAAATCCTCGCGCAGAGTGGCGCCTTCCAGAGCAATGCCTGCAAATACACCTTGCGACCGTGACCAGGAGAGAATTTCCGCATGCATTTGCGCGTCCGTCTGAGCCGTCGCGGTCCGTCCCACCGGGCCGGCGGCAACCGATGCCTCGGCGCCTATGGTGAACTTACTCTGAAGCAGCTTCTCTGCTCCGCGTTCCGACTTAACCAGCATAATCAGGTCCGTTTCGGAGGCGCCGATCTGAAAGCCAAAGCTCCCACCTTCGATGCGAACCGCGGCCGGCGCCGACCATCCATGGCCACTCCCGCTGCGGCAACTGAGATATCCTTTGCCATATTTGGCGCCGACGATAAAAGCACCGGTCTTAACACTTGGCACAATGACGATGCAGTACGCCTTTTCCAGCAGATCCTGTGGAATGCCTTTGTCGGGCGCTGCCATTATCTCGGAGAAGACCGACGCAGCCTCACCCAATCGATTTGCCGGTTCGTTGTCGATAGCCAGCAATGACGTTGTGAGGGCCAAACCGGCCACGATTGCTAATTTCATGTCTTTTTGCCTCTTCTGTCGCAGGTATTCGCTGCAACTGCTTTGCTAGTGCACTGCGGGCACCATCGTGGGGCATGCGAGGCCCGGCAACGCCGGAAGCGTGCAGGCAAAGGGGTTGTTAGGGAATAACGATGCCAGGGCTAAGCAGTGGGACGGGGCGCGAAGGCCCGATAATCACGGCAGGTGCAGGTTCCGTTACGGGAAGTGCAGGGTCTGCATGGCGAGCATTACTCCGAACGTTACCGTTATGAGCGCCAGAACGGGCTGCGATCGAAGCGAGCACCTATTCCAGCCGACTCCTGTTCCAGTGACGTTCCAGCGACTGGCAAGGCTAGGCAGCCAAGCCTCGTGCCAAACGTCCCCATCTATGCCTCGGCACGCCCGCGGTCCGCCGAGGCATAAGTATCGCGGCCGTTCGTTTTAACGCCCGCATCGAGCACTTTGCGCAGTGTGTCGCGATGGAGGCTGATGCCTCTCCGCGAATAGTCTACGTAGCCCTGTTTCCGAAACTCACACATGTGGTGGGTAACAATTTCGCGCGACGTGCCAATATACCGCGACAGCATGTAGTGGCTTAGCGGCATCATCCGTACGGATCCGCTTTCCTCCGGGGTTCCCAACCGGTCGGAAAGGCGGAGGAGCGAACGGGCCAGCCGGCGTGCAATGCTATCGGTCGCAAAGCTTTCGATCCGTTGCCTGTATTCGACGTTGCGCTGGACGAGGACCTGCAGCAATGCCACTGCCAGGCGCGGCCGTTTCGTGACCAGGTCTTCCATCTCCGATACGGACCAGCTCATTACCTCGGCCGTTTCGATGGCTTCGGCCCGTTCCGGGCGGCGAGGAGCTTGAAGGAAAGCCGACTCGCCAAATAAGTCGTCGGGCCGGACGATATCCAGCAGTACCTCGCTGCCGTCGTTGGCTATGTGCGAGATCCCCACTGTACCCTTGACTACCAGATAGATACTCGTGGGATATGTGTCCAATCCATAGATCGTCTGTCTGTTTGCGTATTCCATGGTCTTGGAGATTGGTAAATGCGCTAAGACATCTTCACAGCGCGTAGATGTGTCTTCCGATAGGATGCTGGCTGCCATTCTCTTCTCCTTTAGTATGTGGTGTTTTGTCCGTCTTGATCATGAACTATTCCATCGCCGCCAGGACTTGTTCCAGCGGAATGGTGGCGAACGTTGTGGCGGAGTCGGAGATCCCGTAAGGAATTACGATCTGCTTGCCATGCACGAGGCTGCCGCATGAGTAAACGACGTTCGGCACGTAACCGTCGCGCTCGCCGGCGTTTGGCTGGATCAGTGGCTCCGGCAGGCGGCCGATCACTTTTGTGGGGTCGTCGCGATCGAGCAGGAAGGCGCCGATGCAGTACTTGCGCATGGGCCCGACCCCGTGGCTGATTACGAGCCAGCCGGCTTCGGTTTCGATGGGCGAGCCGCAGTTGCCCAATTGGATAAACTCCCAGGGGAACGCGGGCTCCAGAATGAGCTGCATGTTATGCCAGAAATGGAGATGGTCGGAGAACATCACGTAGATGTTTTCCGCGTCCTGCCGCCCAAGCATCGCATAGAGCCCTCCGATCTTCCGGGGGAAGAGCGCCATGCCTTTGTTTTCGACAGCGGGGCCATTCAATGTGATGAATTTGAACCGAAGGAAATCGGACGTTTCGAGAAATTGCGGCAGGACCATTCTGCCGTCGTATGCGGTATAAGTCGCATAATAAGTTTGCGTGCCGCCGTCCTTATGGAAGAGGACAAAACGAGCATCCTCGATGCCGTTGCTTTGTGAAGGAGTGACCGGGAACAGGACCCGCTCAGATAGAGTCGACTCCGGCGCGAACTGCACCTCGTAATTGGAGCTGGCAAGCATCAGAGTTTCCCGGGCGACACTTTTGGCGGTATCCTGCTGACCGTCGGGGAGCTGACTTGAGGTGCGTGCGATACTGGCGCGCAGTTCTTCCATAGTGAAAGCGTCCGGCAAGCCGTGGAGGACTTCCTGGTTGAAATCGCCCATGAGACGGAGTTCGTTAAGCTTGCGCTCGAAGAGAGGTTTTTCAAATGTTGAGTTGGGCACCTGCATCGGCTCGAGGCTGTAGCGGGAGGGCAGGTCCATCGTGATGTTGCTGTTGGCATCCAGCATTCCGCTGCGAAACGCTATGGAGGAAACGTGGCCTTCGGCCGTGGCGCGCAAGCTCAGGATGAAGCGCAATGAGCCGGGCGGAACATCGGACTGATCCGGGTGCGGCACCATCGAGGGATTAAACAGCGCCGCGGCCTCGAGCGAATACTCGTGAGTGAAATAGCCGCCCAGCAATAACTTCCGTTCTTCGGACAGTGGTTGGCCATTGATCAATGGGCTCACTTCGTCAAACCTACGCCGCAGGAAGTCGTCGATCTTCAATTGGCGGTCGCCGAATTCGGCCCGAACCCCCGCCAAGAGTGTATGTACCTCGCTTTCGGGTAAAGCCATGACCCGGGCGGAGATCTTGGTGGAGCGCCGGTCGCTCATCAGACGAAAAGGGCGGGCCAGCACATGGGTGCGGTCCGGGTCCAGAATGACGGTGCTGCGTTTTACGTCGATTGGTTGCATGGGGTGATTGGGACTGCCAGGTCGGCTCGTTGAAAGGCGCTCGCGGTGTTCTGTATCTGCCGCATTTCGGTTAGCGACAGGAGAAAGGCGAGCATCGACTCGGCCCCCTGGTTTTCGTTGCTCCGGTCTACGTGCAGCCCATCGCGGCAGCCGCCGGTCTGGGGGCAGTAGAGTTCCGCGCCAAGATCGTTCCAACCGAGGAACCAGTCGAAGGCGCGTTGCGCCTGTTCGTACCACCATGGGTCGAATGTGGTGCGGTACGCTTCCAGGCAAGCCGAGATGGTGGTGTGCGCCTCGATGGGCTGCTGGTCGTAGTCTGCGCGTGCGCCGTTACGCGGATAGAATCCGTTGCTGCCGATGGGCCGCAGTTTCCCATGCTGCGAAGTCTGAACGCCCACGAGCCAGCGCAGCGCCTCTATGCCTCGTTCGTACACGCTCCTTTCACCGGTGGCACGTCCGCTGACAATCAGGGCGTGGGCCAGTTTTGCGTTGTCATAAGACAGCCCGTTTTCAAACCAGGTCCAGCCGGGTCCGGCGACTTTGTCGAAGATGGTCATCAATCGCCCGGTCAACTCGTGACGGACGTCAATGGCCAGGCAGTCACCCTTCATCCGGCGCAGATATTCGTGAATGCCAACCAGGCTGAATGCCCATGCCCGCGGCGAAGTGAACTCCATCACGGCTGGCAGGGCCTGCGCGAAGAGTCGTTCGGCCTTCGTCTGCGAACTCCAATGCGGCGAACGGCCCACCGCCGTGCCCAACGCCCAAATCGCACGGCCATGGCAATCTTCGGATCCCTGCTCATCGAGCCAATGGCGGTCAATGCTCAGGAAATTGTGAAAACGCCGGGTCTTGGGATTGAAGGCGTAGTCCAGGAACGCGGCGTAGGTTGTGGCCAGCGACCGGACGCGCTTGGGAGTTTCTTCCAACTGGCTGAGGTGCACCGCCAGAATGAGTGCGCGGGCGTTATCGTCGGTGCAGTAACCTTCCGAATGGTTCGGCGCAGTGAATTTCGCGTGTTGGAAGATGCCTGTCGAATCGGTCATATCGTAAAGATGGTCCAGATTCAACTCCGGCGATTCATGGGGGCGATGGCCGAATCCGTTCACCGCGACGGACGCGCGGGGCGCCGCTATTACCTGCAACCGCGCGGCTTGGAAAGAGCCCAAGTAGAGTTCCGCCGTGTTGCTCCAGACCATGGCGCGGCCCAACTTGTAGGCGCGGTCGCTCATGGCTTTCCGGCGTTTTCCGTCGCGCAACAACCCGCTTACCTCACGCGCAATAGCCCGCGGGTCTGCGAATGGCACCAGTGCGCCTCGCTGGTCCGCCAACAATTCGGCGGCATGCCAATACGGCGTGGAGATCACGGCTTTGCCCGCGCCAAACGCATATGCCAGTGTTCCCGAGGTAATCTGGGCTTCGTCCAAATATGGAGTAATGTAAAGATCCGCCGCCCCAATGAACTCAGTCAGTTCCTTCAGTTCCACAAAGCGGTTGTGAAAGATGACGTTTTTCTCGATTTTATTTTTCCTGGCAATAGCCTCCAGGCCGAGGCGGTAAGCTTCGCCTCGTGTGCGCAACTCGTGGGGGTGAGTGGCGCCCAGCACCATATAGACGAGGTCGGGAAACTCCGCCACCACATCCGGGAGCGCATGGAGCACATGTTCGATACCTTTGTTCGGCGAGAGCAGTCCGAAGGTCAGCAACACCTTCCTTCCATGCACTCCGAATTGACCCTTATAGCAATCCGGGGCAACGAATGGCACGTCGGGAATGCCATGTGGGATCAGATCGACTTTGGCCGGCGGCGCGTGGTACACCTCCTGCAAAATGTTTCGGCCGCGCTCTGTCATAACCACCAGCCGGGCTGAGTGCGCGATCAATTGCTGCATGACGCGAAGCTGGTCGGCGTTCGGCTTGAGCAGAACGGTGTGCAGCGTGGTGACGACCGGCGCTTTCAGTTCGCGCAGCAGGGTCAACAGGTGGCTGCCGGCCGGTCCGCCGAAGATTCCGAACTCGTGCTGGACCGAGACAACGTCCACGTGGCTGGAGTTCAGGAAGTCGGCGGCGCGCCGGTAAGAATACAGGTCCTTCTCCTCAATCTCGAAGTGAACGACGTTCGGATATTGGTAACAGCCTTCGATGTCGTTAACCGCCACCGCGAAGCACCGGCTTTCGGGATGGCGCGCTGCCACCGCTCCCAGCAGGTCGGAGGTAAACGTGGCGATGCCGCATTTGCGCGGCAGGTAGTCGCCGAGAAACGCGACGGTTCGAACGCTGGACGGGGTTCCCACGATCGGACTACGCAGCATTGACGAGAGTCTCGCTAACATCCTCTGGCTCCTGTCCTTCGCGGTCGGCAGCTTCCTGGCACTGGATACAGCGCGTCGCCCATGGCACGGCTGCGAGGCGCTTTGGGCTGATGGTCTCTTCGCAGTCGAGACAAGTTCCAAAATTGCCAGCGTGAATACGCCGCAGCGCGGCCTTTACCTGACGCAGCAGAGTGGACTCGCGGTCCACGTTTCGGATCGCCAGGTCGCGTTCCGTGGCGTACTGAATCTCATCCATCTGGTCCGCACTCTTCTCGATGGTGATGCCGTCCCGGTTCCGCAACCCCCCCATCAGTTCGGCCTGTTTTCGTTCGAGGATCTCCCGGACCTTGTTTTCCGTGGGTACTGCATTCATAACGGTCCTCTTTCGTGAGTGGAATTTCCTACCGTGTGTAGCACGGGATGGCCCAGTACCTAACCCCTGTCTTTGGCAGAGGCGCGGCCCAGACTGTTGGGGTTAGCTTTAATCCGGGAAAGGGGAAATGCAATATCTGCACTTGGAAATGCGGTATTTGCCGGACCGGTGGGCCGCGCCCGTCACTGCTTATGGGAGGCTCAGTTTTCTCTTCTTGTACCGCAACTGGTCGCGTGAGACCCGCAGTAAACGCGCCGCCCGAGTCTGGTTGCCGCTGGTCTGCTCCAAGGCGCGGGCCACCAGAACGCGCTCAGTCTCCTGAAGCGCCTGGAATCGAGCCTGGCTGTGGGGACGTGAGATGGCGATCGGAAGACTCGTTGATGTGATGAGCGGCGATTCTTCCAGGATCATGCCGCTCTCGATGGCGTTGCGCAGTTCCCGCACGTTGCCGGGCCAGTCGTGGGAACGAAGCAATTGAGTCGCGAAGCTGCTCAATCCTTGGATATTGTGTTTGAATTTACGATTGTAGTGCTCGATGAAAAATCCCGCCAGGGGCGCGATGTCATCGATCCTGTCACGGAGAGGCGGAATGGTTATCTGAATGACGTGGAGGCGGAAATAGAGATCCTGGCGGAACGCTTTTTGCTTCACGGCCTCCCGAAGGTTCTTATTGGTCGCGGCCACAACCCGAAGGTCGAGCTGTATATCAGCCAGCCCGCCCAAGCGGCGGAAGGTCTGATCCTCCAGGACCCGCAGGAGCTTGGCCTGAAGAATCAGCGGAATCTCTCCCACTTCGTCC
>Ga0181538_10000479_pt1 | contig 47230 bp, 31 predicted proteins | sample PEATcosm2014_Bin_40_FD_119773 | JGI IMG/M metagenome (GOLD analysis project Ga0181538, IMG submission 119773) | Peatland microbial communities from MTU Mesocosm Facility, Houghton, MI, USA - PEATcosm2014_Bin23_30_metaG | ecosystem: Environmental > Terrestrial > Soil > Wetlands > Peat | place...
ACGGCGGTCGCGGCTCAGTAACGGCGGTCGCGGCTCAGTAACGGCGGTCGCGGCTCAGTAACGGCGGTCGCGGCTCAGGATGGTCGCGGCTCATTGAGTGCTTCGCGGCATTATCCCCACATTTGGGTGCGCCAAAACCCACAATTGGGGTATCTAAGACCAAATTAGCCCATTAAAATTAGGGCTTTTTTTCGGAATCCAAACTGCAAAAGGCTTGAATCGGATAATAAGAGTCTTATAATCCTATTATGCAACTCACTAGAGCCGCCGATTATGCCGTCCGGGTGATGATTTATCTGGCCGGGTTGCCGCCTGAGACGCGTGCCAGCCGCGCGGAATTGGCCACAGCGGCGGAATGCCCCGAACAGTTTCTCTCGAAAGTGCTCCAGAGCCTGACGCGTTCCGGACTGGTGCTTTCGCATCGCGGGAACACCGGTGGATTTGAACTCCCCAATAACCACCGGGAAACCACCATGCTCGATGTGGTGGAGGCGATCGAGGGTCCGATGAGGCTCAATGTTTGTCTCAATGCGGATCGTGCCTGCGCGCGCCAGGAGTGGTGTCCGGCCCACGATGTCTGGGTCAATGCGCAATCCGCGGTGGCGCAGGTGCTGCGCGGCGCCACCATCACGGAACTGGCCCGGCAGGCAGCCACGCGGAAGCCGGTTACCGCGACCATTACGCCCGAATGGAACTGACCTGGATCGCGGTGCTCGCCAGTCTCATGATGGCGGCCGCGGCGGTGTGTGTCTTCATTTTCGCGGTAAAGAAGGACTACTTTCGCAATATTGAAGACGCCAAGTACCAGGTCTTCTGGAGCGACCTGGACGAGGGACCGCCGCGCCCGCCGGCGGCACAGGAGAAAGGCAATGATGGTGGCTCCGCACAGTCACGATAATCCAGTCGCTACCACAGACTCCCAAATGCCCCGCCGGCGGCTGCTGGCGTGGCTTTCGGGCTTCGGGCTGTTCGCCTCCGCGCTGTTAGCAGTGGTTTCCGATTGGCTGTTTTTCAAGCCGCGCGTGACTTACGGCCCGAACGCCCGCTTCGCCATCGGGAAGCCCGACGATTTTCCGCCCGGCACACGCATCGCGCGCGACGTGGAGCGCGTCTGCATCGTGCGCGAAGGCAACAAACTCGCCGCCATCTCCACTACCTGCACCCACCTGGGGTGCATCGTGGCGATCGCCGACACGGGCTTTGCCTGCCCGTGCCACGGCTCGCACTACGACCAGGACGGCAATGTCACCGGCGGTCCGGCGCCCAAGCCGCTGCCCTGGTTCCAGGTGTCGCTCGCGCCCAATGGCGACATCGTGATTGACAAGAATGCCCCGGTCGACCCGGGCACTTACTTGACGGTATGACACCCACGAAAAAACCGAGCGGGGCGCTCACCACGCTGCGGGAGCTTCCACAGAACGTCTGGAACTCGATCTTCCGCAATCCCTTGCCCTCCACGGATCTGGAGCGCTCGTCCACCAGCTTCACCAATTTCTTCCTGCACATTCACCCAGTCAAGGTAAACAAGAACACACTGCGGCCGGCGTACACCCTGGGGTTGGGGCTGATGGCCACGTTTCTGTTCGTGATTCTGGTGGTCACCGGCGTACTGCTGATGTTCTACTACGTGCCCTCGACCACACAGGCTTACGACCGCATGCTCGACCTGCGGGGCACGGTGGCTTTCGGCATTTTTCTGCGCAATATGCACCGCTGGTCGGCGCATGGCATGGTGGCGATCGTGTTCCTGCATATGTGCCGCGTATTCTTCACCGGCGCGTATAAAAAGCCGCGCGAATTCAACTGGGTTCTCGGCGTCTTTTTATTGCTGGTGACGCTGTTTTTGAGCTTCACCGGTTATCTGCTCCCCTGGGACCAACTGGCCTTCTGGGCGATCACGGTGGGGACATCGATTGCGGGTTACGCGCCTATCGTCGGGCAGCAGATCAAGTTCGTTCTGCTTGGCGATACCACGGTCGGGCAGGAAGCGCTGCTGCGATTTTACGTGCTGCACGTAGCGGTGCTGCCGGCGGTGCTGGTGTTGCTGATGGCCATCCATTTCTGGCGCATTCGCAAGGATGGCGGGCTGTCTCGACCCGAAAAAGTCGCGGCGCCGGCGCCCGATGCGGGAGTGGTGAAACTGAAAAAGATCTACGGACTGCAAGGTTTCGTGCGCGGACCGTTCACCAAGCTGGGCAACGTCCCGGACGATTCGGTTTATAGCTGGCCGAACCTGCTGATGGCCGAAATTTTCGTGTTCGTGCTGACGATTTCCGTGATTCTGGTTGTCTCCCTGCTGTTCAACGCCCCGCTCGAACAACCGGTGAACGTGATGCATCCGCCCAACCCAGCCAAGGCTCCCTGGTACTTCCTGGGCTTACAGGAGATGGTGAGCTACTCGGCGTTTTGGGGCGGCATCGGCATCCCGGGGATGATGGCGGCGCTGCTCCTGCTCGTTCCCTATATCGACCGCAGTACTCACGGCGTGGGCAAATGGTTCGCCAAGGAGCGCCTGCTGGCCAACACCATCTTCCTGACGCTGGTGATTCTCAATGTGATCTTCATCGTCATCGGCACGTTCTTCCGAGGGCCGAACTGGAGCCTGGTATGGCCATTCTAACCGGAGGAACTCTATGAGACTGGCACTGGCAATCGCGAGCCTGGTGGTTCTGGCGGTGCACGGCGTGGTTTTCCGGAACCAGTTCTTCCACGAATGGGAACGGCACCAGACGGCGTACATCGAGCAGGCGCGATCGTTCGCCAAGAGCGATCGGGAGCGCGCCGAACTGGACGCGCGCTCGCCGCGCATCGAGCAGATTATCGTCACCAGTTTCGGCGACACGCACGTGGACCGCTGCACCACCTGCCACCTGGCGGCCGACGATCCACGCTTCGGGAATCATGCCGAGCCGCTGAAGACGCATCCGTATTCCGAAGCGCTCGGCGACGTCGAGCGCAACGGGCAATGGGAGCGGCGGCATAAATTCGCCGATTTCGGCTGCACCGTCTGCCACGATGGCGAAGGCCGCGGCCTGGATACGTTTTACGCCCACGGCCAGGACGAATTCTGGCCCGATCCGCTCATGGGCTACGTGACGCAAGCCAACTGGCGCAAGGATTTCTCGCCCCACTTGTTGGGCAAGGAGTACATGGAAGCCAAGTGCGCGCAGTGCCACACGGAGGAAGGCTTCGCCGGCACGCCGCACGTCAATCGCGGGCGTAAGCTGTTCTACGCCATGAATTGCTACGGCTGCCACAAGATCGACGGCATGAGCGAGGGCACGCTGGGGCCCGATCTCACGGAAGCCGGCAAGAAATTCAAAGTGGATTACCTCTGGGAATCGATTGTGGAGCCGCGCGCCAACCTGGATACGTCTTTCATGCCCAACTTTCACCTGCCGCAGGATGACGTGGAAGCTCTGGTGATTTTCCTGAAGAGCCGGCGCGGGGTGAATTTTGCCGAGACGTCGCTCGATCGCTATAAGGCGCACGTGGCGAACGTCGCCGTGGTGATTCCTCCGGGAACGGCAGGAGAAAAGGCCGGAGAGCAGTTACTGGGCGACCGCGCCTGCACGGCATGCCACAAACTCGGCGATAAGGACGGCGGCATCGCGCCCGATCTCAGCTACGAAGGATTGATCCGCGACGAGCAGTGGTTGAACGACCACTTCGCCAATCCGCGGTCGCGCGTGCCCGACTCCATCATGCCGGCGTTCCGCTTCCCGACGGAAGATTTCCAGAAGCTGATGGCGTATCTCGAGAGTCTGAAGACGCCGCCCCCGTCCGCCCGGGACGCCCGCACCACCTTCGCCAACCTGTGCGCGCGATGCCACGGCGAGAAGGGCGACGGAAACGGCAAAGTGGCCTGGTATATCGACCCCTCGCCGCGCGATTTCACCAAGCAGGGCTTCATGGCGTCCAAACCGCGCGCGCGTTTCATCGCCTCCATCCAGGAAGGCGTGGGCGGAACGTCCATGCCGCCGTGGAAGCGAATCCTGAAGGACGAACAGATCGCCGGCGTACTCGATTACGTCATGCAGGATTTCGCCAAGGAGCCTTTCAAGCAGCTCAGGCCGCGCAACCTGCCGGAGACGAATCCGGTGCCGAGCAGCCCGGAATCCATCGCCCGCGGCGAACAGCTCTTCGTCGCCAAGCGGTGTATCGGGTGTCACGGCCGCAAGGCGGACGGCAAGGGGGCGAGCTCGCTCGATATTCTCCCGCATCCGCGCAATTTCCGGAACCACTGGTTCGTGGAAAGCGTGGCGGACAAGCGGTTGTTCGAATCGATTGAATATGGCGTCCAGGGAACGGCCATGCCGTCCTGGATCGACACGCTCAGCACCAATGAGGTCGGGGATGTCATCAACTTCATCAGAAGTTTACAAACTACGCGTAAGTAACGAGTCCATACAAGGCACCACCTACCACACGGACACGACGGCGAAGTGGTTTCTGGTCAGCGCCGTGAGCTACTTCTTCATCGTGGGTATCATCGCCCTGACGATCGCGGCGAAATTCTGCTGGCCGGAGTTGTTGGGGACGGTCCCTTACCTGACCTACGGCCGGCTGCGTCCGCTGCATGTCAACGGGATGCTGTTCGGGTGGCTGCTGGCCGCCGATATCGGGCTGGCATACTACATTGTGCCGCGGCTGTGCGGCGTGAAACTGTGGAGCGAGAAACTCGGGGTCGCGACGGCGGCGCTCTGGAACGTGATCGTGCTGGGCGCGGTGGTGGCGCTTCCGCTGGGATTCAACCACGGGTTCGAATACGCGGAATTGCCCATGCCGCTCGCGATCCTGGTGGTGGTGGCCTGGGTAATGTTCGGTCTCAACCTCTTCATGACCATCGCCACGCGCAAATACCCGCAGATGTACGTCTCCATCTGGTACATCATGGGGACGATTCTGTGGACGGCGTTCGTTTACCTGACGGGGAACTTCGCGGTCGACTTCACCTCCGGCGTGAATCAAGCCAACCTCAACTGGATGTACATGCACAACGCGGTGGGGCTGATCTTCACGCCGATCGGGCTGGGCGTTGCGTATTACTTCATTCCGAAAGCGTCGAACACACCGCTCTACAGCCATCGCCTCTCGATGGTCGGATTCTGGGCGCTGGCGTTCGTCTACGTATGGACCGGCGCGCACCACATGCTGCACGGGCCCATCTCGCAATGGCTGCAGACTATCGCCATCACCTTCTCGGTGATGCTGCTGATTCCCGTCTGGACGGTGGTCTACAACTTCTTCGCCACCATGAAGGGCCAGTGGCAGCAACTGCGCGAGAATGTCCCGCTGAAGTTCCTGATGTCGGGCGTAGTGTTTTATCTGCTGACCTGCTTCCAGGGACCGATGCACAGCCTGCGCAGCGTGAACGCCATCGTGTCGAAGACCGATTGGATTCCGGGACACGCCCATATGGCGCTGCTGGGCGCGTTTTCATTCTTCGCCATCGCCGGCACGTACTACGTGGTGCCGCGCATGTGGAACACCCGGCTGCACAGCGACACGCTGGCCAACTGGAGCTTCTGGTTCATCATGATCGGCGGGCTGGGATTTTTCGTGACGCTGTGGCTGGGCGGATTCTGGCAGGGCTGGCAGTGGAACAACGCGTCCATCCCGTTCATCGACACGGTGGTGGCGTTGAAGCCGGTCTGGCTGGTGCGATTCTTTTCCGGCTGCCTGATTTTCTGCGGGATCGTGAGTTTTGCGTACAACGTGATGGCCACGGTGGTGATTAGGAGAAAATATGCTGAATAAGGCTGATAGTAGTTTCAGTTTTGCCATCGCCGCCGCGCTGGTGCTGTTCTTTCTGGGCGGGCTTCTGACCACCATCGTGCCGCCCATGGTCGACAAGAGTTGGGGGCGGCCATTCGAAAATCACGACCCGGCGAAGGGGCCTACGGGCAAGCTCCGGCCTTATACCGCCCAGGAGTTGAAAGGCCGGGCGATCTACGTGCGCGAGGGCTGCTGGTATTGCCACACGCAGCAGACGCGGACGCTGGTGGCCGACACCATCCGCAGCGGCTGGCGCGGCGTGCGTTCGCCGATCTCGACGCCCGACGAATTTGTGTACGACAATCCGCACCTGTTCGGCACCAAGCGGACCGGGCCGGATCTCTCGCGGGTGGGCGGCAAGTACGACACGCAGTGGCATCGCACGCATTTTCGCAATCCGCGGGATCTGGTGCCAGGCTCGGTGATGCCGCCGTTCCCGTGGATTGTCAACAATCCCGAGGAATTCAATGCGCTGGTGGCTTATATTCAGACGCTTGGACGCGCCAAGGATTGGCGCCCGGACGGGGACTACGAGAAATGAGAAGAAGATGTTCACCACAGAGGCACAGACACACGGAGAAAACCAAATGCACGGACGCCTGCTAGACCCGTGCCTCCCCGTCTTCCCAGGAAGTTCGAGAGCACAGAGGGAGCTGAGCACACAGAGGCAACACAAGGACCGGCTCCGTGATCTCCGCTGCCTCTGTGGCCCACCTCAAGGAGGACGTGACGGCCGCCATGGCTGCGGCAGCCATCTTCTGTCTTTCTCTGTGCCTCTGTGCCTCTGTGGTGAACAAGAATTGCAGGAGTGCTTGCAATGACTGATTACACCTGGCCGAGCATCTTCTTCTCCTATGCGTTCTTCTTCATTTCGCTGGGCGTGGCGATTTTCTTCTGCGTGCGGTCGTGGAAGCAGGGGTACTGGAAGAAATCGAGCGAAGAGATCAAGTATCGAATGTTTGACGAGGACTAAGCGATGGAACCGGAAAAAAGCAAATTGAAGGACTACGCCGGAGGCTGGATCACGGAACGCGAGGGGACCGACATCCCCACCTTCCTCAAATTCGCGTATATCGTGATTGCCGGCGGCTGTATTGGCTATTTCTTCATCTATATGTACGGAGAAGTGAATCATTCCGAACGCGGGGCGCTGGTGCGCGCCTTGAATGCCGCCACGGAAGCCTCGGGCGGCTTGATGTACGCCATCGCGGCGCTGATCGTGATTTTCGGCATCATTACCGTGGTCTTCTCATTCCGCAAGCCGCACGAATAAGGATCGACGATGCAGAACGGCTTCTACGAGGTTCGCCTGCCGGACGCCACCGACTACTGGACTGAGATGGTCAAGTGCCGGCATGCGTGCCCCGTGCATACCGATGCCTGCGGATACGTGACTGCCATCGCCGAGGGGAAATTCGAGAAGGCGTATCGTATCGCGCGCGCGACCAATCCGTTCGCGTCGATTTGCGGGCGCGTGTGCGGAGCGCCGTGCGAGCGGAATTGCCGCCGCAGCGACGTGGATGCGCCCGTGACCATCCGCCCGTTGAAGCGCTTCGTCACCGATCAATTTGGGCCGGAAACCGGCAACTACGCGCTGTATCGGGAAGCCAACAACGACGGCATGCTGCCGCCCGATCGCGGCGATTACGAGCGCGTCGCCATCATCGGCGCGGGAGTTTCCGGGCTCACGGCGACGCACGATCTGATCAAGCTGGGCTACAAAGTTACCGTGTTCGAGGCCGAAAACGAACCGGGCGGCATGCTCACGGCGGGCGTCCCGATTTTCCGGCTGCCGCGCGAGCTGGTGCGGCACGAGATCGCCGCCATTCTCTCACTTGGCGTGGAGCTGCGGTGCAATCAGCGGCTGGGGCGCGATTTCACCGTCGCATCGCTGCGCCGCGACGGCTTCAAAGCGATTTTCCTCGGGATCGGCCTGCCGAAAGGACGCAAGCTGCCGATGCCCGGCGCCGACAACGAGAACGTCATCGACGGCATGGATTTTCTGCGCGCGTTCAACGCCGGAACGCCGCTCCCGCTAGGCAAACGCGTGGTGGTGATCGGCGGCGGCAACGTGGCTTACGACGTGGCGCGGTCGGCCGTGCGCCCGGAGGATGGCCGCGGGATGTATGACGTGGCCCGGTCGGCGGTGCGGTTGAGCGGGGACAAGGAAATCCACGTGGTCTGCCTGGAGAGCCGGCAGGAGATGCCCGCCGACGAGACTGAAGTGCTCGAAGGCGCCGAGGAAGGCATCCGGCTGCACAATCAGCGCGGCCCGCGCGAGGTCATTTACGAAGACGGCAAGGTGACGGCGCTGCGCACGGTGCGCTGCACGGCGGTACTCGATGCGCGCGGGCGCTTCAACCCGTCATTCGACGAAAATCATATCGAAGACATCCCAGCCGACAGCATCATTTTCGCCATCGGCCAGACGTCCGACCTGTCGTTCCTCGATCCGGCCGATGGCGTCGAATCGGAACGCGGGCTGATCAAGGTGAATCGCGAGACGTACCAGACTACCGCGCCCGATGTCTTCGCCTGCGGCGATATCGCGCACGGCGCGCGCCTGTTCATCGACGCGATTGCGTCGGCGCAGATCGCGGCGCGGTCGATGCACGATTATCTGCGCGGCACGCGCACCGAAGTGGTGGTGCGCAAGCAGTGGAAGCCGGCGTCCTACGCCATGGCCGACGGCTGGAACGTGATCCCGCGGCAGAATCCTCCGGCCCTGCAGAGTGAGTTGCGCGCGGCCACGCTGGAAATCGTGGAGGCGCCGTTCGGCGAGCCGGAAGCGCGCCGGCAGGCCTCGCGCTGCCTGCGCTGCAACGTCAATACTGTCTTCGATACCGCGAAGTGCGTGGCGTGCAATGGCTGCGTGGATATCTGCCCGGAGAATTTGATTCGCCTGGTGGGGCTGAGCAAGCTGAGCGCGAATCCGGAGTGGATGGAGCGCGCCGTGGAGGCGTTCGGAGACCTCAGCCAGTACGCGCCGGAGGAGTTGGACCGGATGGCGGGGGCTATGATGAAGGACGAGACCACCTGCATTCGCTGCGCCATGTGCGCCTCGCGCTGCCCTACCGCCGCGATCCTGATGAAGGAATTCGAATTCTACACCGAGTGCGTGACGGTACCGGCGCGCAATCCGAAGCTTACCTGCGGGCCACGCGCATGAGCCTGGTGGAGTTCAGCCTGGTATTCGCGCTTGGCCTCGCCGCCAGCCTGCATTGCGTGCAGATGTGCGGACCCATCGTCATTTCCTATAGCGTTTCCATGGCCCGTTGCGGGGCGTTCCGAAGGGACATGGTCCTGGCGCACCTTTCTTATAATGCCGGGCGGGTGGCCACCTATGCCGGCCTGGGAGCGGTCGCGGGCGCGGCCGGCTCCGGTATCGGAATGCTCGGAAGACTGGCGGGGCTGGCATCGGCGGCGCGGCTGATTTCCGGCGCGGCCATGATCGTCACGGGAATCCTGATGCTCCGCGTGCTGCCACGCAAGGCTCTGGTGCAGGTGGGGCGGCGTACCGCGATGGCGTTCTTTTCGCGATCCATCGGGCGATTGCTGATGTCGCCGCGCGCGCTGGGGAAGTTCGGATTGGGGCTGATGCTCGGGTTCCTTCCCTGCGGGCTGGTCTATGGCGCGCTGCTGAAAGCCGTGGAGACGGCTCGTCCACTGGCCGGCGCGCTGACGATGATGGCCTTCGGCATGGGGACGTCGCTGGCGCTGGTCGCCATGGGAATGTTGAGTTCCATCGCCGGGCTGCGGATGGGCGCATGGGGAAATCGGTTGGCGGGAGCTTCGATTCTGATTGCCGGCGGAATCCTGGTGTGGCGCGGATTGACCGCGGGGCCGGTGTGCCATGGGTAAAGTGGGGCAGGATTGCCCGCCCCACACCTGGCACCATTTTCGCAAGCGCATTCACCTCTTTTGTTTTCTTGCCTTCATCGCGCTTCCCTTTTTCAATATCGTTCGCTTCGACATTCCCCGCCAGCGCTTTTACTTCGCCGGATACGAACTCTGGATCAACGAATTCGCCATCGTCTTTTTCGCCCTGATGTTCCTGATGTTCCTGGTGGTGGTGTCGTCGGTCTTTTACGGGCGCGTGTACTGCGGCTATCTCTGCCCGCAGATGATTTTCAGCGAGGCATCCCTCGACATCGAGTCACGCCTGCGCCGCTGGGTCACCAAGAGATTCATCAGCTTTAGCCCGAAGGCGCGCAATCGCCTGCACCGTGTGTTGTTTTACGCCATCGTCGCGACGGCTTCGATTTTCCTGGCGGTCATCTTCATTTCGTATTTCGTATCGCCGCGCGACGTGCTGCACCGATTGCTCTCGTTCGACCTCCGCACCGCCGGCGGCATCTCCGGCGCGGTAGTCACGCTGATAGCTTTCCTCGATTTCAGCTTGCTGCGCCTGCGCTTCTGCACCACCGTCTGCCCCTACGGTTATCTCCAGGGAATGCTGGGCGACCAGAACACGCTGCTGGTGCATTATCGCGACGAAACGCACGAGTGCATCGAGTGCAAGAAGTGCGTGCGCGTGTGCCCTATGGGGATCGACATCCGCAAGTCGCCCTTCCAGATCGAATGCGTGCACTGCGCCGACTGCATCGACGCCTGCGACGAGATCCTCGGCAAGCTCGGCAAGCCGGGCCTGATCCACTATGTCTGGGGCGAAAAAGGAGCTGTCGCCGCCGGCCACAAACAGCCGTGGGACGCGCGGCGGATCATCGTGCTGATGGTGCTGCTCGCCTACGCCTCGGGTTTGGGCGTGGCGCTGGCCATGCGGCGGCCGGTGCTGGTGCACGTGGTCCCCGAGCGAGCCAAGCTGTACACCTTGGGAGCCGATGGCCGCGTCTACAACCAGTTCCGCTACACCATCGCGAATCGCGGCAGTAAGATCGCTTCGGTGGAATTCTCGACACCCGATTTGCCGGGAGCGAGTCTCGCGCTCGCGCCCAATCCCGTTTCCGTCGAGCCCGGCGCCTCGGCACAAGGCAGTTTCGAGATTTCCGAACCGGCCGGGCAGTTGCACGAAATGGTGACGCACTTCCACATCGTGACGGGGGCCGACACGATTCCCATGACGTTCCTGGCCCCGGAGGGAAAATGAAACGCGTACCCGCATTGATTCCGTTTCTGGCACTGGTGTCCGCCATTTTCATCGGCATCCTGATCTTTGCCTACGTGGAAACCAAGAAAGCCAATCCGCAAATGCTCGATGAACAGGGCCGCATCGTGCACAATGCCACTTAGTTCTCTCACACCAGCAGGTCGAGCCGGCTGGAAAGCCGGCTGCAGGCATGATGGCCTGCCCCACCTGGCCTCATGACCTGCACGCTTTGCGGCCTCGATTCGGGCGATGCGGCTTTCTGTTGTGCCGGCTGCGAGAACGTGTACGCCATTCTGCGCGAGAGCGGCGTGGTGGCCTCGGGGCAGAATTTCCGCGACACCGAATTATTCCAGCAGAGTTTGCGGCTGGGACTGATTTCGAGGGGCTCGCAGCAGCCGGCGCCCATTCCCGATGACGCCGAGACACGCGAGGCGGTGTACCATGTCCGCGGGATGTGGTGCGCCTCTTGCGGCTGGCTCATCGAGCACGCCCTGACGCGCGCGCGCGGCGTGCGGTCCGCCGAGGTGCTCTTCGCGTCCGACCTGCTCAGGATCCGCTATTGCCCGCAGTATCTGCCGCCGCACCGCATCGTTGAGCGCGTGGATTCTCTCGGCTACCACGCTTCCGAATACAGCGGGCCACAAACCGCGGGAGATGCGGAACGGAAAGACCTCCTGATGCGCACCGGCATCGCGGCGTTCCTTTCCATGAACGCCATGATGTTCAGCCTGGTGGTCTACGCCAGCTATTTCGAGAAGATCACCGGCTTCGGCCGGTACATCCCGTTCGTCCTGATGGCCGTCGCCACTCCCTCCGTTTTCTACTGTGCCACGCCGATTCTGCGCATCGCCTGGACCGGCGCGCGCATGGGCGTGCTGCGCATGGAATCGCTGCTCGCCATGGGGATCCTGACGGCGTACGGGTACAGCGTGGCGCTGGCCTTCGCGGGCAGCACGCACGTGTACTTCGACACCGCCTGCGCCATCGTCACCCTGGTGCTGGTCGGCAAGATGATCGAACGCGGGGCGAAAGAGAAAACCGCGCGCGGGCTCACGCTGCTCTATCGCCTGATGCCCAGCAAGGCTCGACTGCTGGTGGATGGCGGCGAGCGCTTCGTCTCGCTCGACGCGCTGCGGCCGGGTGCGCACTTCCTGGTGAAATCGGGCGAGCGCGTTCCGGCCGATGGCGTAGTGGTGGCGGGCCGCTCGCACGCGGACGAGTCCGTGCTCACGGGCGAATCGGCGCCACGTCCGAAAGCGCCGGGCGATACCGTGGTTTGCGGCAGCGTGAATACCGGCGGTGTGCTGGAAATCCGCGCGACACGGGTGGGCGCCGACAGCACGCTGGCGCAGATCGTCCGCACGGTGGAACAGGCGGCGGCCAGCCGGACGCAAGTCGAACGCGCCGTAGATCGCGTGGCGCGCATCTTCGTCCCGGTGGTTCTCGCGTTGGCCGTGCTGACGTTCGCGGGATGGCAGTGGAGGACCGGAAACCCGGCCGGCGCTTTGATGCACTCGATCGCCGTACTGGTGATCGCGTGCCCTTGCGCGCTGGGGATTGCAACGCCGCTGGCGCTGACGGCGGCCGTCGCGGGAGCATCGCGCCGCGGCGTGCTGGTGAGCGATACGCGTGTGCTCGAAAGCATCCGCAAAGTGAACACGGTGGTGCTCGACAAGACCGGTACCGCGACAGCCGGGGAGTTCACGCTGCTCGACGTCAGCGGCGACACCAGCCGCATGGCCGAACTCGCGGCGGTGGAAGCGATGTCCGAGCACCCGCTGGGGAAGATCGTGGCCGGGCGATACGGCAACGGCCTGAAGGCATCGGACGTGACGATTCACCCGGGCAAGGGGATCAGCGGGGCGGTGGGCGGAGTCCGCTACTTCATCGGCAGCCGGCGCCTGGTGGGAGCGGAAGTCAGCGCCGCGGAGTCCGCCACGACGGTCTACTTCGGCTGGGATGGCACGGTAAAAGGCGCGATGACATTCGGCGATCGCGTCCGCCCGGACGCCGCCGGGCTTTGCCGCGACTTGCGCGAACGCGGCGTGCGCACCATGCTGCTCTCGGGCGATTCCGAAGCCGCAACCGGGAGTGTCGCCGCCGCGATCGGCGCGGACGCGTGGAAAGCCGAAGCCACGCCCGACGAAAAAGTGGCGGTCATCCGCGGGTTGCAGCAGCGCGGCGAAGTGGTGGCGATGGTCGGGGACGGCGTGAACGACGCACCCAGCCTGGCGCAGGCCGATCTCGGAATCGCGCTCGGCTCGGGCGCGGACATCGCGATGCAAGCCGCGCCGCTGGTGCTGATGGGAGCGTCGCTTGCAGGCGTCACCGATACGCTCGACCTGGCGCGCCGCACTTTCCGCGTCATCCGCCAGAATCTGTTCTGGGCGTTCGCCTACAATGTCGCGGGAATGGCGCTGGCCATCACGGGAGTGCTGAATCCGATTCTTTCGGCGGCGGCAATGGTGCTGTCGAGCCTGTCGGTGATTGGGAATTCGCGGCGGCTGGGGTAGAGGAAGGCACCGCTCCCTTGCTCGCCAAAGCGCGAGTGCGGTCGCGGCTCATTCTCCACCACTGCCACAGCGCCGTCATCGCCACCATCAGGGCAGTCACCGCAGTTACCGCCAGCACCGTCGCGGGAATCGAGAGCGCCTTCTGGAAAGCCCGCGTCAGCGGACCGTACACCAGCATCAGATGCACCCAGTAAACCATCAGCGAGTTGCGGCCGAGCGATTGCATCCAGCTCCACCCGGCGCTCGCGCCATACGCGGTCCATGTGTAGCAGCAGGCCAGAAGCACCAGCGAGATTCCCACGCGGATGGCGATCAGCGCCGGACTATCGGTCCAGAAATTCGATTTCGGATAGACCGCATAGGGCAGATTCGATACGTACTGCGCGGCGAGAGTCGCGCCGCCGCCGATCAGCGCGGCCCATTGCATGAGGCGATCCATGCGCGGCATTTCGGTGAGCCGCACCGCGGCGCCGGCGGTCATTCCGAAGCCTACATATGACGCGCACGGGAAGAATGGAAAATGGCCGCGGCCGTATCCGGCCTGCAAATATTGCCGCACCACGTCGGGGACGCCGGTCCAATCCCAGTTGGCTACAAATGGCGAGACGGCGGCGATCGCGATCGCCGCCAGCAGTACCCCGCGAATGCGGCGGAAGCCGGCAAAAAATGCCGCCAGCGAGAACGCCGCCATCGCCAGCCCCATGCTATTCAGAATGTCGACGCGCAGGATTTCATCCCACCCGCCATGCGGCCAGCTTCCCACCCAATTCGTCAGCCGGATCAGGTACGCGATGCCCCAGATGTACCCGGCGCGGCGCAGGCACACCAACCAGCGGCGGCCAGCGGGAATCTCTTTGCGCTCCAGGCGGTCCATCAGAAAGGCGAACGTCATCCCTGCCATGAAGAGAAACAGCGGACCGGCCATCCCTCCGATGAGCACCGCCAGGCCGTAAACGCCACTCGACCGCGCGTCCATTCGCGCGAAGGAATTGAACCCGTGCACCTGGATCATGATCACCAGGGCCAGCCCGCGCATCCAATCGAGGAACGGCAGCCGGTTCACGCGCTACTCCGCCAGTTCGTCGGGGTCGGTGGTCTTCATTACGATCCAGCCCTGTTGGGGCACGGCATCGATGGGCAGCCCGCCCTGCCACAGCGAAAACTGGAATCGCAGGCCGGCGCCTTTGCGGACTGCCGCGGCGGCCAAAGGAATACGTACTTCGAGCACGCGGCCTAACGCCGCCTGCGCAGGTGGATCGAGTTTCTCCAGCACACGGCCGCCATTGGCGAATTCCACCGTTACGCGATTGCTTTGGCTGTCGCTCAACGGCTGTAAATTGACGCGCGCTTCCATCCCTTCCAGTTCGCCTTCATAGCCGGGATGAAAATCGGCGCGCACGTAGAAGCTCTCGCCATCGCTGCCGAAAAAGAGTTCGCGAATCACGAATTTCTTGCCGTGCATCGAGCCGGAGCGCTCATCCACGCGGTAAACTCCGGCGCCAATCCACTCGAAGTAGGACGTTACTTCGCCATCGATCACCGGCGTGATCGGGCCCGAGGGCGGCACGTGTACTTCCGGCACGGTGGTGCGCAGAATGGGCCGCGAAAGCTCCTCGGGCGGCGTTATGTTCAGGAAACGATACACGTTGGCCAGATGGCTGCGATAAAGCTGGTCGAATTCCGGCCGGTTGGCGGAATCGTGCTCCGGCCCGTACCACCAGCACCAATCGCTGCCCTCGGCGATGAGCAATTCCTCCATCGCCATGCGCCGCTTGTCTTCGGCGACGCCGGCGGTGGCGTCGAAAGTCTGGCGCGCGCGCAGAAGCTGCGTCCATGCCTGGTTGTCTTCTTCGGCTCCGATCCAGACGTCGAAATTGGCGTTGATCCACGATCCGGGAAAAATATGATCGAGTGGCTGCGGCGCCATCAGCCGCAGAGCTTCGCTTACTGTGACGGCGTTCATGCGTCCATCTTCGGAAATGCGGCGATAGAGCTCGCGCAGGAAGGGACGGCCGTTGTGGTCGTAATATTCCCAGGCGTTTTCGCCATCGAGAATGATAGGCACCAGCGCATCGCGGCCCGCCCCGATAATGCCGGTGCAATTTTCGCGGACGCGGCGCAGAAAATCGTCGGCCGCCGCCGCGGCGTCCATGCGCGAGTATACGAACCCGATGAGATCGCTCATGAAATGGTCGCGGAAGAGGATGCTCATGGTGCGCTCACCCTGCCGCCATTCGTACGGCCGATACAGTCCGTCGACCCCCACCGATTGGCCTACGGTCCGGTTGAGCACGCCGCTGTCGGTAGCCGCCCACTGGAAGCCCAGTTCTGAGGCGAGGGCGAAAACTTCGTCCGAAACCGAACCTTCCGACGGCCACAGCCCCACCGGTTCGGCCCCGAATGCCTTGCCGCAAAATTCGCGCGCCATGGCGAGTTGCGTGCGCGCGTCGCCGGGATAGCGAAAGCGCGGCGGCAGCGGCACGTTGGGGTGAGAAACGCCGGCGATATTGGAATCGCAGAGCAGCGGCAGGATGGGATGGTAATACGGCGTCGTCGAAATCTCGATTTGCCCGGCGCCGGCGAGTTTGCGGTAAATCGGCATGACCTGCCCGATAATCTCGCGCTGTTTTTCGCCCATTCGTCGCTGGTCGGAAAGGGTGAAATTGCGGCCGCGCGTCACCCACTCCTGGACTTCGGGGTCGTGGGTTTGAAACTCTTCGTCGAACCACGCAAGCTGCGACCACATTTGCAAGTCGCGGAAATCCTGCGCGCCGAAGGCGACATGCGCGCCGGCGCCTTTCTGCCGCTGCCAGGCGTCAAGCAACTCGCCGTAGCGCGGATAGCGATAGATCATGCGCTGCGGATCGGAATAAAAGGAGTGGCGCAGGAGGAAGGCGCGATCGGCATCGTTCAAGTCCTCGGCGGGCTTGAGCGCCGTCTGCAGGAAGGGATCTACGGCCTCACCTGAGGCGTACTCGGCGACCTGGGCCATCATCGAAGGCACCAGGTTGAATGTCTGCCTGACTTTGGGGAACTCCTCCAGCACGCGAACCATGCCGTAGTAATCCTTGAGCGCGTGCATGCGCGTCCAGGGCAGTTTATATTCGCCGGAGACCAGGTCCTTATAAAAAGGCTGGTGCATGTGCCAGAGGAAGCACAAGTGTATCTGCGGCATCCCCTATAGTGTATTCGCTGGCGCGAGTTCGTTAGGGGGCCGGTTTGCGGCCTGCGCATTTTGCGCGCGGAAAGGTGGGTGTGGGGCAAGAAAGGCACCGCTCCCTCGCGGTCGCGGCTCAGTATTGCGGTCGCGGCTCAGTATTGCGATCGCGAAGGAGCGATGCCTCTCATTGTCTGGCTAGGTTAGTGGAGCCAGTTCTCGTGGTGCGCGCGGTAGTCCCGTAGACGCTGGAGATCGTCATTCAAGATGTCGCGATCGCGCGGCGACATGCGATTATCCGCGACCACTCTCTGCATGGTGCCGATCACGTCATCCAGTTTCGCTTCGGTGTAGCGGTGGGCGGCGAGATCGTTCTGAAGTTCATTCAGTTCCAGCTTGGCGTGTGCCAGCCGGAATTCATCGCGGCCATGGAACACCGACGTCTGAACATGATCCAGATCCTCGTGAATTTCGGCGAACATGTGTGCTCTCCACTGCTCGCCCCGGAACCGTTCCTCGCGATGCGCATACCAGTCGGGCGGTTGCGCCAGGGCAATTGCCGCCAGAAGGGAGAAAGCCGCAGCGGCGGTCGAACGTAGGAAAATGTTACGCATTCCAAACCTCCGTTGGCGTTGCCATGCACGCATGCGGCCTATGTAATGGCGATGACAAAGGCAGCGACTCTCTCGATCAGTACAAGACGGCCACGGCGAATGCATTCAACGCAATCTCCCGACCCTCGAGGGCCGTGGTCCGCGGCGCCGCCGAGGAATCGACCACCGATAAGTGAGCACCGATCCATTCCTCCTTCAGCCGGATGGTCTTCGCCGCATTGCGTTTGTTCACCACGAGCAAAGCACGGCCGGCGGGCGTCACCAATGCCTGGGCCAGAATGTCGCCGGTCGAGCCACCGGTCTCGACGAGCTTGTCGCCCGGCTTGAAGTGATCGTGAATCAGCTTCAGGACCCAGTAGCGGGCATTGGGAGCTCCTGTGTTCCAATCCACCATCGACACGCTGGGGAATTGCGTGGGACATCCGACCAGTTGCGATTCGCCGACGATATCGATGCCCAGGCGCATCGCCGTGACGTACACGTAGGCATAGAGCGCGCCCGTGGCGGTCCAATAAGCGTCCGGAATGGTTTCCTTGCCTTCGGGATCGCCGGGAAGGATGGCGCCGATCTCGTCGAGCGTGGTGCGGGTCGCGGGCGACAGACGCTTCCGGATCTGCTCCACATAACGCACGGTATGGAAAAATCCGTCGGCCTGATCGAAAAAGCTGTATTGCCAGGTATCGGGAGTTTCGCCGCCGGAAGGGGTGGCGTAGAAATGGTAGGAGATCATGTCGAGCGGCGTGCCGGGAAGATGGTTCTTGCGATTCAGAAAATATTCGAACATCTCGGGGTGGTCGCTGGGAGCGGCGAGGGCCAGCCCGACGAACTTGGTCTCGGGCGAGACGGCGTGAATCGCGGCCGATATGGCGTCATAGCGCGCGGTGTAGTCCGCGGCGGACGTGTTGTGCTCGAAATCCGGCTCATTGAGGATCTCCCAGTACGGGATCTTGAAATTGAAATTCGAGATGTGCCGCTTCCCCTGCTTGTCCGTGAAACCGCCCTTGGTGTACCAGCTCACCAGCCGCGCGTAATAATCGGCCAGCTCCGGTAATCCACCCTTGCGAATTTCCTTGCCTTGCGTGTAGTTCCAGTCGACCTGGTCGGGGTCGTCCGGATATGTCACCGGCTTGTCGGTCTCGAACAGCCACGCTGGAATGGTAGAGAAGTTGAGGATGGTGGTGTGGCCTTTGGTGGCATCCAGGAAATCGACGGTCATGGGATCGATGAGCGAAGTGTCCCATGCGCCCGGCGCGAGCTCGGCGACGGCCAGCTTGGGATAAGGCAGCCAGGGGACATAGCGGACATAATCCGCGCCGAGGTCGTGAAGAGCGCGGAAAACGGCATCGTGAATGGCGGAACCGCGCCGCAAGGGCGGATTGACAACCACCTGCAGCGTGGGAGTGGTTTGCGAAACCCGGGAAACCGCGTTCCACTTGATTTCGAGCTCGGGCACGCTCTGGGCGGAGACGGAAACGCAAAATAACAGAGCGGGGGCGGAGACGCTGACGACTCGCATGGTCAAAACATAGCAAGTGGATCGCGCCAGCGGAAGGGCGGCGTCTCAGCAGACCTGGACCACATCAATCCCCAGCAGCGCGCCGAGCTTCACAATCTTATCTGCAATGTGGCTGGCGCCAACGGCACAATGATGCGCCGGACCTTCGGCATTCCAAGCTTCGATGAAGCGGCGCGCGCCGATTGGGAAACTGTAGCGGCTGTTGGTGTTGCCGATGTTGAGAATAGGACCGGCGACCGATTCCGCCTCCGCGGTGACCAGCTTGACACGTCCGCCCGCTTCCACCACCGAGAGCAGCGTCACGGGACCGTGCTTCACCGACATTTCGACCGAGAGTCCGCGGCCGACCTTTCCGTGATACACGCCGAGCGGCCTGACGCGGATCTTGCCTTCCGCAATGCCCAGGTGGCCGGGACCGTCGTGGCCCATCAGGACCACGTCATCGGCGTAATCGGTGGCGTAGTATTCCGTGAAAGATCCGCCGGCGCCGAACACGTCCATGATTTTCATGGCTTGCGCGTTTTTCACTTCGCACTCGCCCGCCGCGGGAATGTGACGCGCAGTCAGCAGACTGGCGCCGAGGATGAGGGAGCTGATGGCGTCTTCGTTGGCGGCGTTGCCGGCGCCCATGTAATAGTAGGCCAGCGACCCGAGACGATGCCGCTCAACCAGGCGGTCGAGCGCCACCGAGGTTTTCGCCGCCCGCGCCAGTTCGTCCGGCGAACAATCGGCCTGAATGTCGAAAGCATGGCGAAAATGCTCGACGCGCCCGTCCACTTCCGATGCCGTCACCGCCTCGCGCAGCGCCGCCAGTTCATCCACCTCGAGGAGTTCGATATGCCCGCCGAACGCGGCGCACTGGAGCGTCAAATCGGAGTAGACGTCCATCATTCCGCCGTAGTAGTGGCCCATGATTCCGAGTCTATTGTGCTCCATGGTGTGGACCACGACGGCGGCGTCCAGCCAATGGCCGATTTCGTTCCAGGCCGCGGGATCGTTCTCCAGCATTCCGGTGACTTGAAAAAACGGGACCTTGGCGCGGCGGAACACGTTAGCGATCTCGGGCACAGGGCAGGCCTGGCACCATGCCAGCCACTCGCCGGTCATCTTTCCGCGATCGGACATGACGTTGAATTTCGCGTAGTCGATGGCCATGCCGGGAGAGAGATTCAGGATGATGACCGGCGCCCTGGCCCTGCGGACCACGGGCAGAACGGTGGACGAGAGTGCGTAGGTGGTGACGTGGAGGAAGAGCAGGTCGACATCGGCGCGGCGGAACGCATGGCCCGCGGCGACGGCTTTTTCGGGACTATCGATCAGGCCGAGATTGACAATTTCGACGTCCGGCCGAGTGAGCCGCGCGGCCACCTGCGCGGCGTACTCCGTGAGCCGCTGTTCGAGGCCCTCAAATTGCGGCCAGTAAGCCTCCAGCCCGATGGCGAATAGCCCGATTCGAAGCTTGCGGTCCGTCATGGCGATTGTCCGATACGATACCACCACGCGGGGGATGCCGATTTTTGGATAGACGGCACCACTCCCTTGCGGTCGTGGCTCATGAAAGCGGTTTTCTGTGACAGAAGGTACAATGTAATGGATGTTGGTACGGTATCGCCCAGTTTTTCCCCTCTGTTCTCCGCTTTTCCTCCTGGTTTTCCTTTCTTCAGAATTTGCCAGCGTTCCGGCGCGCGCCGCTGTGCCGGCGTGCGACCTGGCGTCGACCGGCGAGTTCCTGAACGCAAGGCTCGCCTTTTGGCAACAACGGCTGAATCTTCAGGAATGGAAGCTCTCGGTGCTTGCCTCGCACCCCAGCGAGCTCAAGCCGGAGACGTTGGGGAACATTCACTGGGACACTCCCACGAAAACCGCGGTGGTTCGCGTGTTGTCGATCTCCGATTACAAGATGGCGTGCCCCGCGGCGCTGGACGACATGGAACTGACGGTGATTCACGAACTGGTCCATCTCACGCTTTCCCCGCTGCGCAGCTCCACAACGAACCGCGCGGATGAGGAACACACCGTCAATCAGATCGCCGATGCGCTGCTCAAGCTCGACCGCCAGAGCCGGGCGCGCAGGAGCACTCCTGTGGCGGCCATTTCGCATTAGCGGCTATCGGCTTTCGGACGGCGGGGCTTCCTCATAGCGGTACTGCGTGCGCGCACGGGCGATCAGCCTGCCGTGCGATGGCGCGGTCACGCTCACGTGAATGCGCCGCAAAGGTCCGCCGTTGGAGACCGGGGGCGCGTAGCCGACGGTGTAGCGCGTCCGAATATCCTTGGCGATGCCGCGACACACCCCGGTCATGTCGGCGGAAGTGGTGGGGAAGAACGCCTCGCCGCCGCTGACCTCGGCCAGGTGTTTGAGCACGCCGGGAGACCAGTCCGCATCGTCCTCGTCGTACAGTCCGACAGCGTAAATGGTGGCAATGCTGCGATCGAGTTTTTGAAAAATTTCCCGGCGGTTGTGGTGGCTGGCGTTGTCGCCGCCGTCGCTGATGAGGACGAGCGCCTTCTTATCGCGATGGCCGAGTTCCAGTTGATTAAGACCATCGAAGACGGCATCGTAGAGCGCCGTTCTCCCTTCGGCGCGGCCACCGTACAGGGCCGTACTCAGCGCTTTCGTATCGCTTGAGAAAAGCTGACTCTGCGGCAGCCCCCGCCGCACCGTGTCGTTAAAATTCAAAACGAAAATCTCGTCGTCGGGATTCCCTTCGGCGATCAGCGTTCGCGCGGCGGTAAGAACGTCCGGTCGTTTGGACGACATGCTGCGGCTTTCGTCCACCAGGATGCCGACGGTTACGGGAAGATCCTCGCGGGCAAAAACGACGATCGCCTGGAGCAGGCCGTTCTCCAGGACCTTGAAGTTGTCCCTGGCCAAGCCCGGAACGAACCCGCCCTCGCGATCCTTCACGCTGACATCGAGCAGCACCAGGCGAACATCGCTGCGGAAGGTGGAACCCGGCTGGTTCTGCGGTTCAACTGCCTTGCCGCGCCGGACGATGGAAGCGGCTCCGGCGATCAGCAGATTCCGGATTGCCGCGCGCCGTTCCATCAATTCCAACGCCTCGCTTCATATTATGCCGTCCGCTTGAGCAGCAATGTCCCGCCCAGTCCGGCTAGTGCGATGCCGCACAGACCGATGAGAGAATACTGGCTGCTTGTCTTGGGAAGCTCTGCCGGCGCTGCGCGGTCGGCAGAAGGCTCGGCAGGCGGAGCTGCGGCGGGCTGCTGTGGCGCGGGCTCAGGCTGAACTTCGGGAGTTTCAGGCTGCGGCTCCGGAGCAGATTCCGGCGGCGGCGCAGCGGTAGTTGTGGTGGTCGTGGCTTCGGTTGAGGAGGCGACCGGTGGCGGCGGGACGACTGTTGCTACCATCTTCGTCTGTTTGGGGTATGGGAATTCATCCCCGACCGTCTCGCCGGGATAATACCAGTCGCGAAGCGCCTTGGCCGTTCCGGGAGGCGTTTCCCACCACGTGAACTGCGTCGTTCCGGTGGCGTGCGGGCGAATGGTGGGTTGCGTCACAACCGTGTCGATGATGTGTTGTTCGTTGCCGTCGAAGATCTGCACGACGTGACGGTCGACACCCAGAGTGCCGTTCATGATCAACCGGAACACATACTTGCCGGGCTGCAGCACGGTATCCGTTACCTGAATCGGTTCCTTCACGGTAAGGATGGTTCTCTTGGTCCATTCGTCGGCCCGCGCGCTGACGCTGAACAGGCCCGCGGCAAGCATGGCTCCCCATGCCAACATGTTTGTCTTTCGCGAGCGGATGATGCGATGCACTGTCATGAAATATTCCTTTCCTCAGTCGGTCGATGGCGTCCGGGCATGGGCCCAAACAGCCTTACTGGCCACTTACAGGCATTCCGCGTGCCACTGGCGGAGCTTTCTGGAATATGAAGGGCTAAGTGCAAATGTGAGACTTAGTACTCCATTTCATAAATTCGCCAACGTATTCTGCCGCAACCGCTCCCTCGCGGTCGCGGCTCTGAACGAGGCTGCATACTGAGCCGCGACCCTGAAGGAGAGTTTGCAGCCCGTCTGCGGAATACGCATCAGTATTTGTGAAATGGCGTACTTAGTGGTCGCTGCACTTTTTACTGGGGGGCGTAATATTCGGACATGCCATAGTTAGTGATGTGCGATATCTAACTCGATCGCGTTGTGCGGGAGATCACGAAACGGGGCAGCTCTGCCACAGCACGGCATTGATCACCAACTGAACCTCCACCACGTCCACGATGCCGTCATGGTTCAAATCATCGGTTGGCGACATATGCCCCAGTGCCTCGTTGACAATTTTCTGGGCGTCCTGCACGTTGGCGGTTCCATACTGGCCCACGTCGCAGGCGGTGGTGATGGTGGTCTGATCGTTGGTGGAGATGGCTGCCGACGCGCCAATGGCGACGCTGGCCTGATTGGTCAGCGGCGTGGAAGCGCCGCCGGCCACATTCACGGTGACGGTGATTTGCGGATAGCTCTGGCCGGGCGCCAGGGAATCGGAGCGCGTGCAGTTATTGGCCGCCGTCCCCGGGCAAGTCCACCCTGTTCCGGACATCGATTCGAACGTCATTCCCTGCGGTACGGTATCGGTCACCATGACAGTGCCGCTGGCCGGCCCCGCCGCAGCGCCATTGCTCACCGTAATGGTGTAAGTGGCGCCCTTCTGCCCCAGGACGAACATTCCAGTGTGCTTCTTGGAAATGCTCAACAACGGTCCGGCGGCGATCGTGAATGCGCCGTCGAGTGTCGCCACTTCGGCGCCGGTTGTCAACGAAACGTCGCGCGGACCGATGGGCGCATTGGCGGCGATGGTAATGCTCGCCGTGGCGGAGGTCGGCCCGCCGACCGTGAGGCTGTTCACGGTGATGCCAATCCCGAAAGTAGCAACAGTCGTGCCTTGGACAAAGTTCGAGTTCTGCCCGGCGATCGCCACGCTGGCGAGCGTCTGCCCTTTCTGGCCGGTGTTGGGACTTACCGAAGATAGAAACGCCACGCCGACGGCGACGGTGGCCGGCGATCCGACGGTGAGGCTGACGGATTTGTTGCTCAGCGACGCACTGGCGCCGGCAATTGTCACGGCGTAGGTTTGTGCGATGGCGGCGCTGGAGGGCAGTGTGAAGCTGACCACCCCCAGGAATTGCTGCCCGCTGAGCGCGGGGCTGAAAGTGGCCCACAGAACGCTGATCTGGTTGTTGGTATTCGCCGTAGCGCTGAAGCCACCGCCGATCAGGTCGGTGAAGCTCAATTGACCCTGCGTCAGGGCCGGAGCGTTTCCGTTGGCCGACACCTGCAACCCGAACAGCAGGCTATCGACGCTCACGGACGCGGCCAGCGATAGCGTGATGGCGCAATCGACGCTGCTCGCCGCCGGCGCCTGGCCCGGACAACTGACGGCAATCGAGTTCTGCCCCCGCAACGGGAGGGCGGCAAGCAATCCCGCCAGGATCGAAATGCTGCTGATGTGGTTCAATCGCATGGTGGCCCCCTTACCGGCTCCCCGCCAACAAACCTGGCGCATCCAGGCGCACCATCTGGTCATCGTCCAGGCGGACAGCCGACATGCCGTACAACTGCACTCCCGGTAATGCCGCCGCCGGGCCCTCGACGTACCCCAACAGCAGCCGTTCGCCCGATCGCACAGTCACGCCTTCGAGCCAGGCGACCGCGGCGATGCCCGCCTCACCGGGTGGCGACAGGCTGGGCGCGACCCGCGCGGGTACGAACGCAAGCCGCGAATGCTGGTCGCCGAGCGCAAACGTCAGAGCTACACGAGCGAGGTCGCCGCGCGCGTCGAGGTATACCGGCATACGAGCCTCGGTATCGTTCAGGGCCTCCGCGACACCGAACGATAGAGAGGCTTCAGTCTCCCCGGGCGTTGCAACCGCCTTCGCCGTCTGGCTCGACGGAGTCGCACATCCGCCGCGCGAAGCGCGCGTGGGGCGGGACATATCCAGAAGGCTGGCGCGGAACATCTCGCGGATCAGGTCGCGGATGTCCAAGCTGCCGTCGCCGCCGCGCGTGGTGGCGGTGTCCACGGGGTAGGTGTCCATGGCGTCAAAACGATCGGAGCAGGCTTCCGGCACAAAGCCCGGCACCTTGTTCACGGCAAACAGAACATCGTCCACATCGAGGTTATTCAGGACTCCGTTGGGGAGGCCGAAATTGGGCGCCATGTCTCCGGTATAGGGATCCACGTCGCCCACCCAATATGTATTGCTGACGGTAAGCGTGCCGTTCGGCCCCGGCGTAACGGTCACGAGATTCACTTGGCCTCCGTTCGTGGCGCCCGCGCCCGTTATGGTCACGGTGTAGGTTTGCCCAATGGCTGCACCAGAGGGAACGGTTCCGGTCACCGTGCCGATAACGCGGGTTCCGCTCAAGTTCCCGGTCTTGGTGAAAGAACTCCAGGCGACGCTGATGGCGTAGTCAGTTCCGTTGGTGCTGACGAGCGGAGTATCGGTGATGGAACTGTCAGGCGTGAAGCTCAGTTGCGTTGACAAAGCAGGCGCGCCGCCGACCGGGGTGACCTCGAGCGCGAATGTCAGGGAGTCGATGCTGGTATTGCCGCTGAGCGCGAGGGTGAGCGGAATGCTGAAAGTGCCGCTGGGCGCGGCGCCGATAGCGGCTGGAATGGTGAGCGTGTTGGTGGTCACGGCGACGATATTGGTTGTGTCGGTAGTGCTGGCGCCCGCCAGACTTCCTCCGCCGGAGACGCTCACGTTATTCACCTGCGGCGAGGCGGCATTGCCCAGCACGTTTACCGTAACGGTAATGGGCGTGTAGGTGGTATTGGGGTTCAGCACCTGGTTCGTGGTACACACCGCGGGCTGGGTGGGGGTGCAGTTCCAGGTGGTGCCACCGCTGATGGAGACGAGCGCCATTCCCGAAGGCAGCGTCTCGGTGACGGTTACCGTCCCACTGGTGGGTCCGGCCCCGGCGGCGTTGCTCACCGTCACGGTATACGTCGCATTCGTCTGTCCCTGCAGGAATGGGTCGCTATGCGTTTTGGCAATGCTCAGGACAGGCGGAGGAGCAGCGGTATTGGAGAGCGAGAAATTTGCGGGCGAACTCGCGCCTGCGACCGTCGCCGTCACGGTATAGGAGCCAACGGTCGCATTGGCGGTAAAGGTAGCCGACGCCTGACCGGAGCTGTTGGTGGCGGCGGTGTAAGTGGTTTGACCATTGGAGAAAGTGCCGCTGGCGCCGCTCGAGGGCGCCGTGAACGTCACCTGCTGGCCAGCCACCGGACTTCCGCTCACCACCGCGACCAGAGATGCGAATGCGGTCCCGACCTGCGCGCTCTGGGGCGAGCCGCTCGACACCGCAATGGTGGTTGGCGAAGTCACCGTCAGGGTGGTGCTCCCCGAAACGGCGTCGAGCGTGGCGGAGATGTTTGACTGGCCGCCGGCCACTCCCGTGGCCAGTCCGGCGCTATTGATGGTGGCGACATTTTGCGAGCCCGAGGCCCAGGTCACCTGGCTGGTCAGGTTGGCGGTCGAGCCGTCGCTATACGTTCCGGTCGCGGTGAACTGGTCGGTGGCCTGCGGCGCGATGGAGGAACTTACCGCGGTCACGGTGATGCCGGTGAGCAGGACGGTCACGTTGCTGGCCGTGGCGACGGTGGTTCCGTTGAGTGAGACGCTCGCCTGATTGGTCAAGGGCGCCGAGGCGTTATTGGCCACGGTCGCCGTTACGGTGATGGACAACATCTGGCCGGACGCCATCGCGGCATTGCTGGTGCAGGAAGTCGCGCCGCATGTCCATCCGGTCCCAGTCATCTGGTTGACGGTCAGACCCGTGGGAGGTGAATCGGTCACGGTTACCGGACCGCTGGTCGCGGCGGTGCCGTTGTTGGTTACCGTAATGGTGTAGGCTGCGTTGGTCTGCCCCGGAATGAAGTTGCCCGTATGAGTCTTGGTGATGCTCAGCCCCGCGGTGGCGCTGGTGTTGGTGAGCGAAAAGCTCGTCGCCATCGAGGTGCCGGTGATCGTTGCCGTCACCGAATACGACCCGGCAGTGGCGTTAGCCGTGAAGTTCGCCGATGCCAGCCCGGAGCTGTTGGTGGTAGTGGCATAGGTGGCTTGGTTGTTGGAGAAAGTTCCGCTCGCGCCGCTGGAGGGCGCGGTGAAAGTCACCGATACTCCGGACAGCGGGTTGCCATTGCCGTCTCTGACCACGGCCACCAAGGGATTGAAGGCGGTGCTGACCGGCGTGCTCTGGCTCGAGCCGCTCGCCAGCGCGATACTGTTTTGCGAGGCGGGGGTGATGGTGAGCTGATAGCCGGTCGAAGTCACGCCGCTTAACGAGGCCGTAATCGTAACGTTCGTCTGAACCGTTACGGCGCCTGCTGTCGCGAGTCCGGGCGTGGTGGTGCTGAAGGTGACGAGCCCGGTGGGGCTGGAATACCAACTCACCTGGCTGGTAATGTCTGCCGTCGATTGATCGGTGTAAGTTCCGGTTGCCGTGAATTGGTCGGTGGTATTGACCGCGATGGACGAGTTCGCCGCCGCAATCGAGATGGACGACAGCGCGATGCCGGCGCCGCTCAAGCCGACGGTCTGGGTGGCATTATTCGCGTTGCCGCTGTTGTCCGTGATGGTGATTTGAGCACTGCGCGCGCCCGAATACTTGGGGGTGAAGGTGATATCGAGGGTGCAACTCGATCCGGCCGCCAGGGTCGCCCCGCAAGGCGCGGACGCGTCCTTGGTGTATTGGAAATCGTTCGGGTCGGTTCCGGTCACCTGAATGGAGCCGATAGTCATCGCGGTGGTGCCGATGTTGCTCAGCGTGACTGTTTTGACGCCGCTGGCCTGTCCGACAGGGGTGTTGTCGAACGTCAGGTTGGCGGGATTCACTTTGGCCGCCGGTCCGTTAACCGCGACGATAGTAAGTACTACCGCATTGCTGTTATAGGCGATGCTCCAGCCTTCCCCGGCCGGCAACGAAGGATAGTTGATGGGACTAAATGTCCCGGAATACGGGCCGTTGACGATGGTGAAGGAGTTGTTAATGGCGGGGCTGAAGTTATTGATCAGCGATACGTTCAGGGTGCCCAGGAGTGCGGCGTTGGTTCCCGGCGCCAGGACATCGTATTGCCCCGTTCCCGTGCCGCCAATCTTCACGTTGAACGCGGCGGCCGCGGCCTGGCTGTAATTGCCGGAGACGCCGATGGTGCCGGTGGTGGCCGCGGTTGACTGCGTGGCCGGCGTACCGGGAGCCAGAGTTCCGGCCGCATTGTTGACGTCGCCCGTAATGGTGCCGCTTCCGCTGACCGAACCGCCCTGAATCAGCAGCGGCGCGTCGGCAATGATTGCGCCGCTGTCGAGGAAGGTATTGCCATTGCCGGTGGTCTGCGTGTATCCGTTCTGGAATTCCAGAGTGCCCGAGCCGGCAATGACGGTTCCGCTATTTGCGAAGGTGATGCCGCTATAGATTTGGTTGACGCTATTGTCCTGGGTCTTTTCGAAGGTCCCCGAATTGTTGAATGTCCCAGTGGTGTTGTGAACGTAGAGTGTGCAATCGCCGGCGAAGTTCCACGTGCCGCCGTTGTTGACGATTGCGCTGTAGCCGAGCTGGAACCAAGCGCTCTGGCCGCCGCAGGCCGCCGTGTTGGTGGCGCTGACAGTTACTCCCGGACCGGGATTATTGAGGGTCCGGCCCAGCAGGTATTGCGAAGCGCCGCCCGGAAGGGTGATTCCACCGTTGGCATTGAGAATCCCGCCGGTAGTGGTGTCGCATGTGCCGTTTGCCGTCAGGCTGGTGCAAGCGTAGCCGTTGTTCTGCCACGTGAACATGCCGTTTACGGTAACCGTATCGGGTCCGGCCACTGTTCCGTAGTTAGCCAGGGTGAGCGAGGGGAGCTTAACCTCGCTTCCGGTCTGGAAATTGACGCTGGTGTCGTTGATGGTGACCGGCAGGTTGAAGGTAGCCGGACTGACGATATCGATGATGCCCCCGCTCGCAAACAGCGGCCCGGACGTGAACTGCAATTGCCCGATGGAAGAGGCGCTGGTTCCGCTGAATGTGCCGGCGAGAGTTGCCGGACTGCTTCCCGCGCCGAGTTGCAGGGTCGCGCCGCTCGAGGCGCTCCAGGAACCCGACGAATTTCCAAGGTTTTCGATCGAGAGAATATCGGAGCAGGGCGCCGATCCACTACAGGTGACGATGACAGACCCCGTGCTGGTGAAACTGGCCGGCACAATCAAACTCGCCGATGTGCCGCCGGTCTTCTCGAAAGTCCCGGCGTTGGTGAACGTACCGCCGTTGGGAGTGGCGTTGATGGCGCTGTCGCCAGTGATGTTCCAGGTGCCGCCGGGGAGGTGGTTGACGGTGTCGGGGGCGAGGTTGTTGACGCTGCCGCCATCCAGGGTCAGAGTCGAGTTCGCCAAACCGCTAAACGCCGCCGTGCCGCGGATATTCAAGGTCCGGTAAGACAGGTACCAGTTTTCATTAGTGTTGAACTGCGTCACGATGCCGCCATAAGCATTGAGAACTCCCGATCCGGACACGCACCCGGCGCCGGACATGGCGGCGCATATATTCCCGCCGTCGTTCCAGGTGAGCGTGCCGGAAACGGTGACGGTGTCGGGGCCAGTCAAGGTTCCCGCGCCCATGATGGTCAACGACTGGATTGGGACCGCGCTGCCGGTCATGAAATTGGCGATGGCATTCTGATCGATTACTACCGGTAGATTGAAGCTGCTCGGGTAGGTCAGGTTAAGAGCGTAAGCGGCAAATTCGAGGGCGCCCGGGCCGGTGAAGGCGCCGCCGAAGTTGGTGGAAAAGCTGGTTGCCACGCCGGCCGAGAGTTGCAGGCCCGCGCCCGCCGCCACGCTCCAGGTCCCCACGGTGCTGCTCGTATTGACGGGGTTGAAAACGGACAAGATGCCGGAATTCACCTGCACGCTCCCGGTGTTGACGAAGGCCTGGGGCGCCACCGAGGAGATCTGACCGCTGCTGTTGGCCGACGTGAACATGGCAAGATTGTTGAACATGCCGTCGCTGGTGGAACTACCGATTCCGCATTGGTTGGCCAGATTCCACGTGCCGCTGTTATTCACCACCGCGCCGTAACCCAGATCGAGCCCACACCCGGAAGCGTTGAAAGTGGCGGTGCCCGAATTGTTCAACGTTCTGCCCCAAAGGGATTCTGTGGCTTGCGATGAGGTTGTGATAGATCCTTTGACATACAGTAGGGCGTTCGTGCCTGGCGGCGTCACGCACGAGCCATCCGATGCCATTTGCGAGCAGATGGTGGTGCCGCCGTTCCAGGCCAACGCGCCGGAAATGGTCAGAGTATCGGTTCCCCCGAGGATGCCATTGTCCTGCAACTTCGCGGACGGAATGGTGACGCCGCTGCCGCTCGTGGCTCCGGTTGCGAAATTCACGTCGCAGTCATCGATCGTCACCGCCAGGCTGATGGTGGTGGCCGAAGTGAGATTGATGATTCCCCCGGTGAATCCCAGAGAACCGGCGCCGCTAAACGTGCCGCCGAGGGTCGAAGACGAAGCGCTGGAGAGTTGCAGAGTCGCGCTCGTCCCGGCTTGCCACGTGCCGCTGGCGCCGGCCGGATTTTGAATTGCCAGAATGCCGGTGTTGTTTGCCGCGGATGCCGTCCCGGTGTTGGTAAAGGTGGTTGGCGTGACCGAACTGGTGCCCGTGCCGCTGCTCTTGGTGAATGTGCCGGCGTTGTTGAACTGCCAGTTGCCGCCGCCCATGTAGTTGTCGCCCTTGAGCGTCCAGGTAGCGCCCACTAAGTTCGAGACGATGGCGCCGTTATCCGCGGTGAAGGAGTAACTGGTGCCGCCGTTGAAGGTCGCGGTCTTAGAGTTGTCGAGTTCACGGCCGTAGAGATACACATTGGCGCCCGCCGACGGGGTGGTGATTCCGCCCTTCGCGGAAGTCACTGGCGGCTGGTCGGGAGTGGAACTGCAATCGGAGCCGCACAACTCGGCGCCGTCCTGGAAGGCCAGCGTCCCGGTGATTGTCAGGCTGTCGGTTCCTTGGAGCGTGCCGCTGAGGGCCAGATTGCCGCTCACGGTGCTGCCGGCGCTGCCATTCAAGATCAAATAGCTCCCGCCATCGATCGTGAGCTTGTTGGAGAATGTCGCAGTGTCGTCGACAGTCAGTGCGGCCTCGACCTCGATGCTGGCGCTGCTGGTAAGGCTGCCGATTTCATCGTCGGCATCGACGATGACCGTGATCGACGCAAAACTACTCCCGATGCACACTGCATCGCCGGAGCCCGGACCGCTGCTATTGCTCCAGTTTGCCGTCGTGCTCCAATTCTTGTCACTACCCCCGCCGGTCCAATTGATAGTGCAGGTTTGCGCCATCGGGGTCAGCTTGGCGACCAGGGCGCCGGCATGCACCGTGTGCGCCGCGGACGCTCCTTTCGCTTCGGCGGACCGTACGGACGGGAAATCGGTGGAAGTGGATGCGCCGCCGAGATGAATTCCACCGTTGCGCGCCACGGCGATACCGTTACCCTGGTCGGTGCCCGTGCCGCCCAGATAAGTCGAGAAATTCAGCTTCGCCCCGGCTTTGCTGAGAACGGCCACGAACGCATCCTGGCTGCACACGCCCTTCCTGGGATCTTCCTTACAGGTTTTCTGCACCGGCGATTTCAGCGGGAAATCGGCGGAATCGGTGTGCCCGCCAACGTAGATCAATCCATTGGCGTCGAGCGCGATGGCCGTGGCGGCGTCGTCGCCGGTGCCGCCGAGAAAGGTCGAATACAGCAGAGCCGAACCATCTGCCCGTAATCCCGCGACGAACGCCTCGGTCTTGCCGGCGCGCTTCGGCTGAATCGGTGAGGTTAACGGAAAATCGTCGGATGAGGTCACGCCGGCGATGTGCGGCTGTCCCTCGGCATCCACCGCGATAGCGTACGCCTGGTCGCCGCCGCTGCCGCCCAAATAGGTCGAGTAGACGAAAGCAGTGCCGTCCGCCGAGAGCTTGGTGACGAATGCCTCGCCCGCGCACTGGCCCACGGGGTTGGCGTGGCATTTCGCCTGCATCGGCTGCGCTGTTGGAAAGTCGAAGGAGTCCGTCTGGCCGGTGACGTAGGCGTTCAGCTTGGAATCCACCGCGATTCCTAAGGCTTGGTCGGCTCCGCTGCCGCCGAGGTATGTGGCGTAAATTATGCGCGAACCGTCGCCCGAGATTTTGGCGACAAATCCGTCCGCTTGCCCCGCGGCGCTCGGCTGGGCGGCGCTGACGGCCGGAAAATCGCGCGAATCGGTAACACCCGCGACGTAGACATCGCCCGCGGAATCCACCGCGATACCGTTGCCCGCGTCGGCGCCGCTTCCACCCAGGTAAGTGGCAAATTGCGGGGAGCCGTCGGGGCCCAACTTGGCTACGAAGGCGTCGCCATTGCACTTGCCGGATGGGTTCATGTCGCAAAACGGATTGATGGCGTTGAGCACGGGAAAATCCGCGGCGGCGGTCTGGCCGGTGATGAAGACATTGCCGGCCGTATCGAGCGCGACGCCGCGGGCTTCGCTGGCCCCGCTGCCGCCCAGGTACGTCATCGACTCGAGCGTCTTGCCGTCGGTGGAAAGATGCGCCACAAAGGCTTCGTCATAGCCTGACGCCGCAGTCGCGCGCGCCACGCCAGTTGCCCACGTACTGCCGTCGGCTGCCACCGCGATGGCATTTACGCGGTCATTCACGCCGCGGCCGATAAACGTGGCGTAGCTGAGGACGGGATCCACCACCAGCGGTAATCTCCGGTCGTAAGCCGCGGCGGAAAACGCGATCTGACGATGAGAGAGGCGGAAGCCTCCGGCCACATTGTGCTTCCGCCCGGCCACCATCTGATACATCCGCGGTCTGCGCAGATTCACTTCGCCGGTTTCGGTGGTCAGCACTACATTCCCCTGGGAATCGACGCGCATGGCGAGCGCGCCGGAAACGTCCAGACGAATCGCGCCGAGATCCGCGCCGGGAGCGACGGTGAAATCGTATTCCAGCTCGTTCTGGCGTCCGTAGAAGACTAAGTCGATCCCCGGATAGATGCCGCGATATTGCACGCGGCCCCAACTCGGCACGTTCGTTCGCCAGCCGGTCGGATCTTCGCCGCGCAGGTAGAAGGTGCGTCCGGGGAGCAACTCCAGGGCCGATGCGGGCGAATCCGCATGAGCGGCCGCCATGCGCAGGTGAAGCGGCGTCGCGCCATCTCCGAGATCCAGGACGGCCTCGCCGGCGCGCAAAGTCAATTGGAATCCGCTGGCGTCCGCCGTGAAACAGCCTGGGCTTCCGGCGGATTGGAAGCGGAGCGGCAGAGGCGTGTAAGAAATCGAGCCCTTCGACGCCGCGAGGGGTGCGCAGAATGCAAGGAACAGGGACCAGGTGCCGATCAGGCAGCGACGTTTCAACGATTTCATACCAATTCCTCCAGAACGAGCAGAAAAACAAAGGCGCCGCTCCCTCCCGGGGTGCCTTCTGGGCCCGGCTCTTAGTGAGCCACGCCACTCTTAATGAGCCACGCCGCTCTTAATGAGCGTCGCCGCCTTTAATGAGCCACGACTTGCAAGGGAGTGGTGTATTTCTTACGCTTGGATCACCACGTGGCGCGGACCCCGGCGATCGAGATGGCGTACGGAAAAGTTGCCGAGCATGTCGACGCTGCGGGATTTCCGCTGCCGAGCGCGCTGCAGGAAATCACGGTGTCGGTACCGGTTTCGGCGGTGATCCGCAGAGTGGGGATGGTGCCGGCCGGAATATTGTTCGCGGAAAGAACGACATTCACAGCCGTGGTGGCGGCGATGGTGACATCCGGGCTCAGGTAGGATCCGCTCGCCTCCGGCGGAACGGGAACGCCGTTCACCGACGTGATGCTGAGCGAGGGTAGTGGCAGAGTGGAGTTGGCCGGCGGAAGGTAGAGAGCGGTCAAGACCAAGCCGCTGGCGGTGCCGGTAAAGCCGCTGCTGTTGTTGGTGCCGAAGCGGATCAAGCCGTTGGACGTAGCTGGAGAATAGTTCGGATAGACCCCAGAGTTGGCGGTCAGGGTACCGGTTCCGGTGATTGTCGGCGCGACCAGGTGTATGGTACCCCCGGCGCCAGGGCCGCCATCACCGCCCGCAGTGCCACCTGTGGCGATTCCCCCGTTGCCCCCATTGGCGTTGATCGTACCGTTAACGGTGATTTGCGTGGTCGAAGCGATGCGAAGCGCGCCCCCGCCGGACCCGCCGACGCCTCCCACCAGCTGGTTGCCAGAGGTGTCCCAGCCGCCTCCACCGCCCGAGCCTCCATACAGTGGCACCGCAAGGTACGAACCATATGTCGTCCCGGTGGAAATACTAGAGCCCGTGAACCCGGGCCAAATGAATGCGCCGGAGCCACCCCAGTTTGCATAGCCATAGCTAATGGTGCCTGACCCCGCGGGACCGCCGCCCGGCCCGGCGCCTGGCTGTGGCGCCACGCCCCCTAATGCACCGAGGCCCCCGGTGTAACCGCCGGGACCCGGCTCTGGAAGAATGCGCGATGCTCCCATCTCGGCGGGCTGGTTGGTATTCAGCGTCCCGCCGCTCGCCCCCGATAGATCCAGCGTCCCGGCAATGGTAACGGCGCCCTGCGCGAGCCAGGTGATGGCCTGGTTGTTCAGCTTGCTGGCACGCAATTTGATGGTTACGTTGGCGGGAATGTTGATCGTCGTAAAGTTGCAAACGTTATAGACGTTATTACTGTTGGTGCACTTAGCGGGCATCGTGCTCGGATCGAAATCTCCCGATTGAGTCGGGCTATACGCGCCGTCCGCGCCGGTCGAACCCGAAGTGAACGACTGTGCCGGCGCCGTTTGGACGCATACCAGCGCACAGAACGCGAAAATCAAGACATGTCGAACGAATCCCATGGTCGTCTCTCCTGAATTTTTATTTCGAAACTGAAATCAAGACTTGGGTCGCGCCCGGCTTCACCGCCGGGAACTCGCCCATACCATCGCCTTTCGCCACGCGAATCCAAACCGAGTCGAACTTCGCGGGGATGGGCGGGAACGCAAACTCACCACCCGTGGCGGAAACGGTGCGCATGCCGAGCGCGGTGCGCAGCGATTCCGGTCCCAGCACTTCCCGCCGCGCCGCATTCGGCGGCTGCCATTCCAGGCGCACGCTGGAAGCGCCTACAGCGAGGTAATAAACTACCTCGAGCGAATGCCACCCGCGCACAAGCGGCACGGCGATTTCCGCTTCGGCCGGTTCGCCGGAAACAAAGCCGGAATCCGCCAGCGGTCTGCCATCGATGCGAACGGAAGCGCCGCTGCGGGCGGCCAGCCAGAAGCGGTACTGACCGGATACTGCGGCCCGCAGTTCGCCGGAAAATCGGACGGCATAATCCGGGCTGAGGCGAGCGCCCAACGGATCGTCGCCGAACATCGCCTGCGGGTTGGGTTGATTGATCGCCGTCGCATAGCCGGTACGTACCGGCTCCAGGCCATCGAGGGAAGGAATCCCGGTGACGGGTTGCGGCAGATGGAAAAATTCCTCCTTCAATCCGCCGGCGGCAAGCGATAGTGCGATTCCGCCGACGCCTTCCGCAACGCTGCCCGAGACTGGCGCGCCCGAATCGGCGACCACTGCGATGCGGATGACCGGCGACCGCCGCTCCGTCTGATCTGGGCCTTCCACTTCCACCTGAAAGGCCAGTTCGTCGGGGCCATATGGCACGGTAAACAGGGTTTCGTATGGAGGTTCGTTGACCGTCGAGATTACGGATTGATTGACGTCGAATTTGACGGTCGAGCCGGGGTCGGCATTGCGCGCCTCCAGTCGAATGGTCTGGCCGACGACCGCGGTAGTTCGTTCTTCCAGCGGCGCCAGCTCGGCAGGCAGGTTGCGCGAGGGGGCAGCGGAAGAAAGACTGGTGCGGCTGGAAGCAACTCGGCGCGAGGCATCGGCGGTCACAGTTGCCGGCGACTGTGCCGCGCAGCCGGAAGCCGTGTTGCAGATGGACACTCCGAGTGTTGCGACAGCGTTCTGGCCCGCGGGAAGCGGCGGAATGGAAGCCGGATTGAACGCGGTGTTGAGGACGGAAGCATAGAAGCTGACGTCGTTCCGCCCGGCAGGAAGCGGCGGAATCGTGGCCGGATTGAGACTGGTGTTCAGGACGGAAGCATAGAAGCTGACGTCGTTCTGGCCGGCAGGAAGCGGCGGAATCGTGGCCGGATTGAAACTGGCATTCAGGACGGAAGCGTAGGAGGTGACGTCGTTTTGTCCAACCGGCAGCGATGGAAGAGTGGCGGAGTTGAAGCTCGTATTGAGAACCGAGGCGTAAAAACTCGCCTCGTTCTGCCCGGCGGGGAGCGACGGGAGGGTGGCTGGATTCACGCTCGTATTGAGCACCGAAGCGTAGGAACTGACCGCACTGGTGGCGGGCAGGATCAGAAACGAAGAGGACGCCTGGCTGACCGGGCTGGCGCCAACGAAGTTCGTGGCGATCAGGTTGTACGCGCCTTCGGTCCCCAGCGCCACGGAAAAGGTGGCGGTGCTTCCAGCCTCGGAGACAGCCGTTATGCTGGTGGCGCCGCTGAGGTGCGCGGGGTCGACACTTTGAAGGGCCAACACGGCGCCGTACAGGCCTTGTCCCGCCACCGTGACGGTGACCGTTTGGCCGGCTTTGCCGGATGCGGGCGTGAAGCCGGTTATGGCCGGCGAGGTACTATCGGCCGGGCAGCCCATATTGAGTGAGGCGTTCATTTCGTTCTCAATGTCGACCACGTTCACCCATCCATCGTTATTGAGATCGTAATTATGCAAATTGTCGGCGCTGGCGATATTGCCCAACGCGGCGCCGACCTCGGTTTGCACGTCCGCGATCTCCACGCTGCCATCGCTTTTCAGGTCGCAGCGCGACGTGGGCGAGCCTTTGTCCTGATAGGGCGCAGCCATCGCCAGATGGGGCAGGAATCCCGCTACCGCAAACGCAAGCGCCGGAATCTTATTAAGGCACCGCATGAAACACCTCCCGCAACTATCCGAAAACTTGAGCCGGACGGTGACAGAACGCCGTCCGGCTCTTTCCTCCGATCCTCCGAGATTCCATTTCGCAAGGCCGGACTCCAACCAATACGCGAGAATTCTCAGAAAATCGGTTCAGAATTCAGGTAATAAAGACTCTGAAATGCTAAAATCGATGCCAGGGTGACGGCCGTGCACGAGGATCCTGGCGAAGTGACCCTTCTGCTCAACGAGCTGAAGTCAGGGAACAAGGAAGCATTGGGCAGGTTGATCCCGCTGGTCTATCGGGAACTGCGGCTGCTGGCGGACCACTACCTGCGGTCGGAACGGGTCGGACACACCCTGCAGCCTACGGCTCTGGTTCACGAAGTCTATCTGCGCCTGGTAGCGCAGGACAACACCGATTGGAAAGATCGCGCGCATTTCTTTGCCGTGGCCGCGCGGATCATGCGCCGCATCTTAGTGGATTACGCGCGCGCCCGCGCGACGGCCAAACGCTCGCACACGCCTTTCCGGCTGGAAATTGCCGGATGGGAACCGGGCGGCCGTGAACTCCAACCCGAGGAAATCTTGGCGGTGGACGAAGCGCTGGACCGGCTGGCGGAATTGGACCCCCAGCAGACACGGATCGTCGAGCTTCGCTATTTTGCCGGGTTGACGGTGGTGGAGGTGGCCGAGGCCACGGGGATCTCACGCTCCACCGTGCGGCGCGACTGGGTCATGGCCAGCGCCTGGCTTCGCTCGGAACTCTCCCGCAGGGCGGAAGTATGACCCCCGAAAGCTGGGCGCGGATCAAGGAGATTTTTTCCTCCGCGATGGAGATGCCGGCGGCGGAGCGGGAAGCCTTTCTCCAGGACGCTTGCCCGGAGGCGGAACTGCGCAGCGAGGTGGAGAGGCTCCTGGAGGCCGAAGACCTGCCCAGCCTGGAAAGTCCCCTGGAGAACCTGTGGCGGCCGGTTCCTCCGCCTGTGGCCCTCGGCCACTACCGGATTATTCGCCTGCTGGGGGAAGGCGGCATGGGGGCGGTCTACGAAGCGGAACAAGACCACCCGCGCCGCCGCGTGGCCATCAAGGCGGTGAAAACCGGCCTCGCCAGCCCCGCGCTGCTGCGCCGCTTCGAACACGAATCGCAGGCGCTGGGCCGCCTGCATCATCCCGGAATCGCGCAGATCTACGAGGCGGGAACGGCCGACAGCGGATTCGGCCCGCAGCCCTATTTCGCCATGGAATTCATCCAGGGCATATCGCTCCTGCGGTACGCCAAGGAACACCGTCCGAGCGTGCGCGAGCGGCTGGAAATGATGGTCAAGGTGTGCGAGGCCGTGCAGCACGCGCACCAGAAGGGCATCATTCACCGCGATCTGAAGCCGGCCAACATTCTGGTGGACGAAACGGGTCAGCCAAAAATCGTCGATTTCGGCGTGGCGCGCGCCACCGACGCCGACGCGCAGGCCACCACCCAGACCGGCTTCGGGCAGATTTTGGGCACGCTGGCCTACATGAGCCCGGAGCAGGTGCTGGGCGATCCGCTGGAACTGGATACGCGCAGCGACGTCTATGCGCTCGGGGTGATCCTCTACGAACTGTTGGCCGGACGTTTGCCATACCAGGTGAGCGGCCAACTCACCAAGGCCGTGCAAACCATTCGCGAGGAAGACCCCGCCCGCCTCAGCTCGGTCAATCGCACGTACCGTGGGGATATCGAGAACATCGTCGCCAAAGCGTTGGAGAAAGAAAAGGCGCGGCGGTATTCGTCGTCGGCGGAATTGGCATCGGATATCCAGCGTTACCTGAGGGACGAGCCGATTGTCGCCCGGCGCTCGACGGCGGTGTATCATCTGCGGAAATTCGCCCGCCGTCACCGCGGCCTGGTGATCGGGGTGTCGGCGGTTTTCGTGGCGCTGGTGGCCGGAGTGATCGTCAGCACGTGGGAGGCAGCGCGGGCCTGGCGCGCCGGACAGGAGGCGTTGCGCCAGCGCGATTCGGCCGCCGGCGCACGCCTGGCGGCGCAGAAAGAGCGCGACCGCGCGGTCAGCGCAGAACAGACGGCCATGGACGAGCGCAATCGCGCCCTCGCCGAGAAACAGCATGCCGATACGCAAACCGCGGCCGCGCAGGCGATCTCCGAGTTCCTGCAGAAGGACATGCTGGCGCAGGCGGCGTCCAGTGTGCAGGCGCGTTCCGGCACGCGGCCCGATCCCGACCTCAAAGTGCGCACCGCGCTCGACCGGGCCGCCGCGCGTATTGCCGGCCGCTTCGACCGACAACCGCTGGTGGAGGCGGCAATCAGGCAGACAATCGGGGACACCTACCTCGGCCTGGGTATATATGCGGAAGCGCAGCGCCAGCTCGCGCGCGCCCTCGATCTTCGCCGGCGCACGTTGGGAGAGCGGAACCGCGACACCCTCGAGACTATGTTTTTGCTGGCGGTGGTCTATAGGAACGAAGGCAAGTACGGCGAAGCCGAGCCGCTGTTTCACAGAGTGGTGGATGCGCGGCGGCAGATGCTGGGCGAATCGAACAACGAAACGCTTTCCGCCCTGGGCGGCCTGGCCATGCTGTACTACACCCAGTCCCGTTTTCCGGAAGCCGAAGCGATTTTCTCTCGCGTATTGGAAACGCGGCGGCGCACACTCGGCCCGGAACATCGCGATACTTTGGCCGCCATGGACGATCTTGCCACCGCGATGGCGATGGAAAGCAAATACCCCGCTGCCGAGGCATTGTTCAAACAGGAAGTGGATCTCGACAAGCGGGTGAAAGGCGAGGAACACCCCGACACACTGGTCGCGTCCGGCAACCTGGCATCCATCTACACTCGCGAAGGGAAGTTTGCGCTTTCCGAACCGATACTGCTCCCGCTACTCGAGACGCAGCGCCGCGTAGTAGGCGAGGACCACCCCGATACCCTCTCGACCATGGACAGTCTATTGACGCTGTACCGGCTCGAAGGCAAATATTCGCTGGCGGAGACGCTCGCGCACAAGCTGCTGGAGGCGCGGCAGCGGACGCTCGGGCCGGAACATCCCGACACGCTCACCGCGATGAACAGCCTGGCGATGATCTATACGCGCCAATACCGATATGCCGACACCGAGTCGTTGCTCACGCAGGCGCTGGAAGTGAGCCAGCGTCTGTACGGCGAACAGAATCGCAACACCGTCATCATCCGGTACAACCTGGCGGCGGCATACGCCGACGAAGGCAAATACCCCCAGGGCGAGGAACTGCTGGCCAAGAATATCGACACGCTGCGCCGGCTATACGGGGAAGACCACCCCGACACCCTCACTAACGTGATCCGGCTGGCGGTAGTGTACCGGCAGGAGGGCCGGTACGCGGAGGCCGAACCGATGCACGTCAAGGTCTACGAGGGGAGACTGCGGGTGATGGGGCCGGAACATCGCGACACCGTAACCGCGCTGGTCGCCCTGGCCATCCTGTATCAGGACGAAGGAAAACCAGCCGAGGCGGAACCGCTTCTGAGTAAGGCCATCGTGACGGCCCGGCGCATTTTCGGCGCGAGCAACTCCACTACCAAGGCCGCCATGGGATCGCTCGCCAAACTCCGGATAACGCAGCGACGATACGCCGACGCGGAATCGATTCTGCGCGATTCTTTGAGCACCAAGGATGACGAAGGGCCGTATTCGTGGCAGCCGTTCGAGCGCCGCAGCTTGCTCGGGCTCAGCCTGCTGGAACAATCGAAATTCGCCGAGGCCGAGCCGGCGCTGATCGCTGGCTATCGAGGATTGATCGATCGCCGCGCCGCTCTTCCGCCGGTGGTATCGCTGCGGCAGGTGGGTGACCGCATCGTTCGGCTCTACACCAGTTGGGGAAAACCGGACCAGGCCGCCGCGTGGCGCAAGGAACTCGAAGCTACCCAATCGGTCGCCAAGGAGTAATCGGGATCTTTTGATCCCATTTTCGCTTCGTTCTCGCGATATAGCTGGGGCCTGTTTTCAGGTCCGGTAGGAGGCCTTCCGTGATTCGGCGAAATCTAATTCTGGTCTTTTCCCTCTGGACGATATCTACCCTGCCCGTCTTCGCGCAGGTGTCTCTGCAATCCGGCGTGACCAATTTCGGCGCGCAGAATGTCGGCACGTCAACCACGAACGTCTTGATCTTCACCTTCTCCCAAAGTTTCGGCCTGACCAGCGCACCAGCCGTCGTCACACAGGGAGTGGTGAATGCCGATTTCACCTCGCCTAACGGTACCTGTCTTCCTGGAACTTATTACTCCACATTTACCTGCAATGTGCAGGTGACGTTCACGCCGCAATATCCTGGCTTGCGCATGGGCGCGGTGGTATTTTTTGACTCGAACGGTACAGCGATCCTGACCACCTACCTTCAGGGCATCGGCGCGGGACCGCTGCCGAATGCTGGTACGGGGCTGAACCAAAGCTCTCCACCGCTGCGGTTGGGATCGGTGGCGGTGGACGCGGGCGGAACGGTCTACCTGGGAGGGTATGAAGGCAGCAGTTGGGGCCTGTTCCTGGCTGACGGAACTACCCTCGCGACCGACTTTTCCGGTACCAATACTACCGTCATCGATGGAGCGGGCACCATTTATACGTCAGACCAGCAAGCGAACTGCGTGTGGAAGACCACGGCACCGCTTCCATGGGGGAATAGCGTTACCGCCCGCACCACCACTTGCTGGAGTCCTACCGCCGGCGTGGCGCTGTACGGCCCCATTGCGGTGGATGGAGCAGGAAACCTCTACCTCTCCGACTACACTTCCGGTATGGTCCTGATGTACACATCGGGCGGCGCGGAATCGACCGCCGCTACCTGTTTCAACACTTCCTTAAATGGCGCCTGCCAGTGGTCGGGGTACGGCGCGATGACGGTGGATGGACTTGGAAATCTCTACGTTTTCGCGCCGGGAGGAGGGTCGTGCACGGTTATAGGAAGCGTGTCCGTGGGGTGGTGGCCCAGTTGCGCCGACGCAATTCTTGAGGTGCCTCCCGCGACGGGGATGACACCGCGAGAGTGGACCGCCGTGTGGCAGGGCAGCAACGTCCTGAGTTTGGCGTTGGATGGCGAGGGGACGCTCTACGTTCTGGACGGCGCTTACAACCTCTGGAAAGTGCCGCTAGCGTCCACGCAAGCGCTGGTGGACACCGCGGATCTAGGAGTGGGCAACTGGGCCCCGTGGCGCATGGCAATAGACCAACAGGGGAACGCCTGGATTACCGCTCCCCTGAATGCCACACTGTTCGAGATCACCGGGCTCAACAAGGTCACAGCCACGGCGCCTATTAATGGCGCGTGCGGCACGGCCAACAGCCAGACGGTGACTGTTCCGCCGTCGGCGGCGACGGCTCTGTGCAGCGCGGGCACCCCCAGCGTGGTTTCCGGCTCCGGCCCGTGGAATTGGACATGCGCCGGTGAGAACAACGGCGTATCATCGCCTCTCTGCACCGCCAACCCTCCCACTACTGCCCTCAACGGCGCGTGCATTTCCACTAGCGGGGCCCCCACAGCCAATCTCTGCGACGTGGGCAACGCGTCGGCGGTAGTCGGTTCGGGCCCATGGCAATGGATCTGCGGCGGACTGAATGGCGGAAACGCAGTTTCGTGTACCGCCACGGCATCGGGCGCGGTGGATGGGTTGTGCGGGACGGCCGCCGGCGTAAGCTTCACCAACGCTCCCGGTGCGAGTCTGTGCGCCGCCGGCACGCCCACGACGGTCAGCGGCCCCAATTCAGGACCGTGGAGTTGGACCTGCAACGGATTTCAGGGCGGCGGACCATCGGGGACTTGTTCCACCGCCTCCACCGCTTGCACCGCGGGCAGCACAAGTACCGCGGAGGCTACCGTTACTGCCACGGCGGTGCACGCCGATGACGCCGGACACGTCTACATGAGTTACAGCCAATCCCAGAACGGGTTTTCCACGGGCTATATCTCAACGCTGGGTGGCAGTCAGGTCGTCAGCGATCCCTTTCTCGGCATGTGGTCGGCATATGGGAGTGGCAACATCGATTACACCTCGGACACCGTTCTGATCGAAAACGGCGTCCGAACGCAGTGCGGCGTCATAGGTTCCGCGATGGTGGCAAACAGCCGCGGAATTCTTTATTTCATCGGCGCACGGAATTCCCGCTACAGCCCCCCGAACATCCTCACGCTCTCGTGCATACCCAGCGCTAATGAGAGCACCGTGGTAACAGGCGCCGGCAGCGGCTGCCCGGGGGAAACGGATGAACTGGGGGACGGTTGCGTGGGCACCAGCGCGACGCTGTCGAACCCATCCGCTCTGGCGGTGGATAGCAAAGACAATCTCTATATCTGGGACAACTACCTCATACGCAGATTGGACGCCCTCACGCACGTGATCACCATGGTGGCAGATGTCAGCGATACCTGCGACAGCGACAATGCGAACAGCATGGCAGTCGGCCCGGACGGCACCATCTACTTCGCCGACGGGACTAACGTCTGGCGGGTAAGCGCCGCGTCGAACACATGCATGATCGTCACACTCCCCAATCTGAAGACACCTGTAGGCGTCGCGATCGATACTTTCGGCAGTCTTTACGTGGCCGATGCCGGCAAGAGCCAGGTGGTCCAGGTCACTAACGTAGCCCAGGGAAACTGCGCCAGCCAGACCCCGGTCAACGCCGCCTGCGGCTATGCCACCAAGGATACCTACACCAACGCCCCGAAATCGGGCCTCTGCAATTCGCCAAGCACGCCCTCGCCCGTCGTCAATACCGGCTCCGGGCAATGGACCTGGGTCTGCGCGGGCCAGAACTACGGGAGTTCGGCACTCTGTGCGACGCTGAGCGCATGCGATATCGACGGCAGCGGCGCCACCGATGTGTCGGACGTCCAACTGATCATCAACGAGGCGCTCGGGCTCGCAAACCCGTACGACGATCTCAACGGCGACGGCGCGGTGGATGTAATCGAGGTGCAAATCGTGACGAACGCGGTCCTCGGAAACAACTGCATGGGCACGCTGCCGGTAGACGATATCGCGGTTCGTCCCGCGAAGGCGGTGAGGAACGCGCGCGGTCAATCCTTACGAAAACCGCGCTGAGCATGGGGCGGGGAATCTCGAAGATTGAGGGACCTGCAGGGCACCGCTCCCTTGCGGGGATCCCTCTGGGCCCGGCTCTTCAGTTATGCGTTGCAACGACAGCGCCTACTGAGCCGCGACCGCGAAGGAGCAGTGCTTTTTTTGGCCTCTCGATGAAAAGGCACCACTCCCTCGCGGTCGTGGCTCAGTATTCCACGGCTTCCGAGGGAGCGGTGCTCTTTTGCGCGGAATAGGCGCCTATTTACTTCCCGCAGAGGGATGCGAAGATTCTATGGACGTGATCGACATCTCCGCGAGCAGGTTGGCGGCGCCGTCCACTTCGGCCATGTTCCAGAGCATGTAGCGGATGTCCACATGAATGGAACGGGTGGTGATCGGGTCGAACAGGAAGTCGGAGGCGACGGATTCATAAGTGCCGTCGAACAGCAGCCCCACCAATTCGCCTTTAGCATTTAGTGTGGGAGAACCGGAATTGCCTCCGGTAGTGTCCACGGTGGACAGGAAGTTGACCGGGACATCGTGCAGTGCCTTGTCCAGGTATGGCGTGGGCTTGCTGAATCGCGCGTTGATGGCGTCCAACTGCACCTTCGGCGCGTCGAAGTCTCCCTGGCCGGTGTTCTTCTGCAGGATGCCGGCCAGTGTGGTCTGCGGCTTGTAGTAGAGACCGTCTTTCGCGTCCACGCCCTTTACCTGGCCGTATGTCACCCGCAGCGTGCCGTTGGCGTCGGGAGCGACGAGGCCGCCGGCCTTCGCCAGCATCGCTTCCATGTAGCGTGGGGCGAGGCGCGATTGCGCTCCGGCGCGAGCATTCGCCGCCTGGCGGTTGGCATCGGTCAGCGGGTCCAGCGCGGCCGCCAGCAGGATGAACGAATCTTTGGTGGCCAGGATATCGGCCGTGCTCTTGTCGATGAGCCCCAGGCGGAATGACGCATCGCCGAGTTTGGTGCCCGCAAAAAGGGTCTGGAGATATGCGTCGATGGCTTTCTGGGCATCCGCCTTGGACATGTCCGGTCTCAGGCCCGCGGCTTGATCGAGCGGGACGATGCGCTGATCGGCGGGCAGTGCGGCGGCAGTTCCCATCGCCCAGCGAAGAAGCGCGCGGTCTACGGTGACATCGATGGTGCGCTGGAGGCGCTCCTGACCGTCGCGAATCCGGGGCCAATCGCGCTGCTGGTAGCCGGCCTGGCGATCGAGGTCCGCTTTGGGACGTTCGACCGAGAGGCGATAGAGCGTCTGGGCGGAGCTCAGGTAACTCGACGCCCCTCCGAGGGTTGCCAAGGCGGCATTGCGCTCCCGCGTTTTCTCGCTTTCGGCTTGCAGGGCGCGCATGGCTGGTAACACGTCGCCATATTTCTTCTCACGGGCCGGGTCGGCGGCGATCCATTTCTCCAGTTCCTGCTCCTGGGCCTGCTTTTTGGCGAGGCTGCCACCCTTCACCAATCCCTCCAGCATGCCTTTCTGGTTGGTCAGTCCATTGTTCAGGCCTAGTACGCGCCCGGAAACCTTGATGGCGATGGCAGGATCCTTGGAGAGAGTGTCGAGGATCGTCAGTTGCTCTTCGGCCAGGCGAATCGAACGCGGCATGGACCACTCGGTGGTCTCCTTCACTTGCTCATAAGTCTGATGACGCTGGGTGCGTCCCGGATAGCCGGTTACGAAGACCAGATCTCCCGGCTTGATTCCTTGCGTCGCGATCTTCAGCCAATGCTTCGGCTTGTATGGAACGTTGTCTTTGGAGTATGCGGCCGGCTTTCCGTCCTTGCCCACATAGGCGCGCAGAAAACTCCAGTCGCCGGTGTGCCGGGGCCAGCGCCAATTATCCGTTTCGCCGCCGAACACGCCGATCCCGTCGGCGGGCGCGTAGACCAGTCGCACGTCCTTGATCTCCATCTGGGCGATCTCGAAATACTTCATCCCGCCGAAGAACGCCGCCACGTTGCAGCGCTGGCCGCCCTTTTCGCAAGTAGCGATCCGTTCCTTCACGCTTCGGTCGATCTGATCGTAACGCTCGCGGTCGGTCGCCTTCGGATCGATTCCGCCGGTAATGGAACTGGTGACCTCGACGACGGAGGTGGTGACCCAGACGCGCGATCCCGGGCCATTGGGCAGTTCCTCATCGCGGGTTTTGGCCAGGAATCCATCCTTCAGCAGGTTGTGCTGCGGAGTGGAGTTGAACTGCAGCCCGCCCGCCACGCAGTGATGGTTGGTGACGATGAGACCGTCCGGCGACACGAACGACGCAGTGCAGCCGCCCAGAGAAACAACGGCTCCCATGGGTTGCCCCGTCAGATCGGCGAATGCCTTCGGATCGCCGGTGAAGCCCAGGGCTTTCAGCCTGGCTGCCAACTCGGGAATCTGCTGCGGCATCCACATGCCCTCGTCGGCGAGCAGCCGGGCGGCGGGCAACGCCGCGATCGTCAGCAGAAGTAGTAGTCTTACGTGTTTCAAATGGAAGAATCCCTCACGATTCATAAAGCACCGCCCCGAGGATAACACCATTTACTAAGGGCGGTCGTTGAGTAGCGCGGCCGGGGTACGCGACTTGACCGGCCAATCTTTCCTCATTTTTCGGCTATGGTGATGTGATCGAGTTGTTTGGCGACATCCAGGAGGCGACGGTCGAGGCGTTGGAGCCGGCGCCGGGTCTTCTGGTCAGGGAGTCCGCGCCGGTACATTTCGAGGAGGTGACGCGTGGCTTCGATTGCCTGGAGGATTCCGGGGAGATCGGCGCTGGCAGGGCAGTTGGGAACGGAGAGCACCGGCACGGAATGCGGGTGAGGGGCGCGCTGGCGGGCAGTATGGAACTCGCGTTGTAAATCCTGCTGGGTGACCTGTACGTAGCGCAAGGTCATGCGGATGTCTTTGTGGCCGAGCAACTGAGCGCGATTAATCGATTGGCCGGTTAAACGCGACACAGAAGTGGAAATGCGCGAAAGACTCAAAGAAAGCCGCTAGATCCTTGCGTACTCGTACTTCAGGCCGCTCGGTCAGCCACACTGGAGAGGCGGGAACCGGTCACGGGCAGCACAGCCTCAGAACCGTTGTCTTATCGGCGTTGATCTGCGTTCATCGGCGGCCCATCCCAGGTTTCGTTCGGCCGAAGAGCAGCCGCCGATGAACGCAGATCAACGCCGATAAATCCAAGAGTGCGGCAGTCCATCGGCTTAAGTCGCATTCCGGAATCGCCACTCTTACGTCGCACGGCCCGTCGTCCCCGCCTAGCGCGGTTCCAGCGGCAGGGTGATGAGATAAGCGTGGCCGTTGCCGGCGTTCGCCACAATCTGGCCCGCCGCGTTGATGGCCGTCGCTTCCTCCAGCCAGATTCCCGACCCGGCACTTATCAGGCTGTTCAGATCCACCATCCGGCCGGTTCGCCAGAGGAACGCCCGCTGCCCACCCCCGGCAGTGCGCGACCATCCCACAATCCAGCCGCTGTCGTTGATGCCATTGGCCTGGCTCTCGTTCCCTCCCAGCGTGCCCAGGTCGGTCATGGCTCCTTGCCGGTACAGGAACGCATGTTGGACCCCG
>Ga0181538_10000481_pt1 | contig 47195 bp, 42 predicted proteins | sample PEATcosm2014_Bin_40_FD_119773 | JGI IMG/M metagenome (GOLD analysis project Ga0181538, IMG submission 119773) | Peatland microbial communities from MTU Mesocosm Facility, Houghton, MI, USA - PEATcosm2014_Bin23_30_metaG | ecosystem: Environmental > Terrestrial > Soil > Wetlands > Peat | place...
CCAGTAAGACTTGATGTGAGGAAAGTTATCCAGCACCAGCCGGCTGACTGCAATCTGCTTGATGTCAAGCATGCCGGTGGTAGTAAAAAGATGCTGCAGCGGCGTGTTCGCCGGATGAAACGCCAGCGGAATAAAAGTCTGGAAGCCGCCCGTCTCATCCTGCAAGGCGCGCAACTTGAGCAGGTGATCGACGCGGTCTTCGTCGTTTTCGATATGCCCGTAGAGCATGGTGGCGTTCGATTTAAGCCCAATCTGGTGGGCAAGCCGCGCGGTATCGAGCCATTGATCGCCATCAATTTTGTGATCGCAGATAATATGTCGCACGCGATCAGAAAAAATTTCAGCGCCGCCGCCCGGCAAAGAATCGACCCCAGCCTCTTTCATTTTTTCCAGCGTCTCGCGAATCGTCAGCTTCGCCCGCTTCGCCAGGTAAGCAACTTCCACCATAGTGAAAGCCTTCATGTGCACTTGCGGGAAGCGCTCTTTCAATCCGGAAACCAAGTCAAGAAAATACTGAAACGGCAAATCCGGATGCAGCCCGCCGACAATATGAAACTCGGTGATCGCCTCGGTGTAGCCGGAAGCGGCCGTCTGGAAGGCTTCTTCTAGCGCCATGGTGTAAGCGCCAGGAGCGTCTTTCTTGCGCCCAAAAGCGCACAAGCGACACGCGGCCACGCAAACATTCGTAGGATTGATATGCCGGTTGACGTTGAAGTAAGCCTTGTCCCCATGCATCCGCTCCCGAACCCAGTTGGCCAGCCAACCCACGGCCAGGATGTCGCCAGTCCCATAAAGGACAAGCGCATCGCCCTCGTTCAGGCGCTCACCGGAGAGGACCTTATCCTTGATAGGAAGCAGTCGCGGGTCGTCGGTCTGGAATGGGTGCAAAACAGGCATCGCCATTGATGATACCGCAGGAAATGATCTATCAGGCTGCGAAAAAACTATAATTCATGCAGGTTTTTGGGAAGGACACGACTTCAGTCGTGCCGTGAATCGTTGAAAACGCGCGCGCTTTAGCGCCGGAAGTGAGCCTTTCGCCGGTGCCCCAGGTTCGCGCCCGTTCCAGGCAGCCATGTCATATCTCCCTGTCCAACACTTCGTCCGGCTACTTCCGCTCGAACACCATCACATTCGGCTTGTCGCTGCCGGCAACGTGCACCGTGATCGTCAAGGTCTTCAGATCGGCTGAGAGCCCAATCTCCTCGGTATCCGTCACCTTCCCGTCGGCCTTGTCGGTCATCAGCAGATTGCGCTCGTCCACCCGCTGGACCGAGGAAGCGCCTCGGCCCGCGGCCGGCCCCTCGTTGGGATAGTCCTTGCCGTCGAACCTCACGTTCTTCGTCTTATATTCCAAGGGTGTGATGAAGGAGAGGCCGTCGCCCTGGAACTCCTTCACCTGCATCAGAAAAGGCGAGTTCATCGTCTCCTTTATGCTCTGCCAGTCTGCCGCGAAGCCCGATCCTCCACCAGTGCGCTGGTAGACGTAATCCATGCTGATCGTCGAACCGTCGGGCGCGAACTCGCGGAAATAGTCCGTGAGCGTACTGCCGTCCTTCGAGAGCTTCCACGTCGCCTTGATCAACAACCCACCGTCTTTCTTCTTGCGCTCAACGATCCAGGTGTCCGGCGCTTCCGCCTTCACCGACAGAAGGGTCCCGCCGTAGCCGCCCGGTTGGTCGCTCCCATCCACCACGATCGTCTCGGCACCCCCGCCAAAATCGAACGCGTACTTGTTGCCGCCCTTGCTCTCAACCTTCATCTCGTCGGGCATTCTGCTCTTCGATGGGTCGAGCTTCCACTCGCCGATGAAGGCGCTATCCGCCGCCCATGCCATGCCCGTCGCCAGGCAAACCGCCGGCAGGATTCTGACAATTCGCTTGAACACACACACCTCCTTCGCTCTCCTCCGAGGCACGCCGATGGCCATCTTGTGCACCGCGCCGGCCCAATCCGGCTTATCGGGGCATTCCGTCGTTCCGTCATTCGATTGTGTTTTCGACGGGTGACTCGGAAGAAGGTTAGCTGAACGGGGGGGTTAGAAAACCCAACTCACTAAAACTCAACCGTGCCTCAGCAACAGATCTCCCGCCACAAAGAAAAAGAACACCACCGAAATCACGCCATTCATAGTGAAGAACGCCGCATTCAGCTTGCTCAAGTCATCGTAGCGAACCAGCGAGTGTTCGTAGAACAACAGCGCAGCCACAGCAATCACTCCCGCGACTGCCAGCTCGCCCAATCCGAAAGCAACGATCAGCGCAACCAGCAGCCCAAGCATCACGATGTGAAACAAACGGGCAATAACAAGCGCATTCCGAATTCCGAAATAGCGCGGCAGCGAGTGCAAATCATGACTGCGGTCGTAGTCATGATCCTGACAAGCGTAGATCACGTCGAATCCGCCAACCCAGAACGTCACCGCCGCCGTAAGCAGCAGAATCCGCAGATCGAGTGACCCGCGAATCGCAATCCAAGCCGCAGCCGGAGCAATGCCAAGCCCGAATCCAAGAAACAGATGCGACCAGCGCGTGAATCGCTTGCTGTAGGAATACAGAAGGATCACCGCCAGCGCCACCGGCGAAAGCATCAGCGTCAAGCGGTTCAACTGGGAAGCGGCGAGAACAAAAATTCCGCACGAGACCAGAACGAACGCACTAACAAACGACGGCGTCAACTGTCCGACCGGGAGCGCGCGAGTTGCAGTGCGAGGATTAGCGGCGTCAATCGAGGCGTCGGCCAGCCGATTGAAGGCCATGGCGGCAGAGCGCGCCGAGACCATGGCGACGACGATCCAAGCCAGTTGCCGCCACGCCGGCAAACCTCCCGCAGCCAGCATGGCTCCGCAGAGCGCAAACGGGAGCGCGAAAATCGAGTGCTCCCACTTGATCATCTCCAGCGTGATCTTGAGGTTTCGGAGGAAGCCCACGGGGACAATTGTAAAGCAGTGGATGGGGTCACTGTACCAGCGGCACAAACCGGCAGCCTTCGAGAATCTTTACCTTGGGCTCACCGCTTATTTTGCAGATCAATTGCAATTCCTGGCTGAAGGACGGGCCGACCGGAACCATCATGCGTCCGCCATCGCGCAGCTGCGCGAACAGAGTTGGCGGCATTTCGGGGGTTGCGGCGGAAACAAGGATGGCGTCGAAAGGCGCGTATTCGGGCCAACCCTGGCTGCCATCGCCGACCTTGGTCTTCACGTTGCGACATCCCAACCGATGCAAGGCAATTTCCGCCGCGGCCGCCAGGGGCGCGTGGCGCTCCACCGAATACACCTCGGCGCAGAGCAGCGAAAGCAATGCCGTGACGTAGCCGGATCCGGTGCCGACTTCGAGGACGCGGTCAGCGGCTTGAAGCGCGAGGTGCTCGAGCATCGCGGCCACGATGTAAGGCTGCGAAATAGTCTGCCCTTCGCCGATGGGCAGCGGATGATCTCCGTACGCATCCTGCCGGAGAGTCTCCGGGACAAACTCGTGCCGCGGGACTCTGCGCATGGCGTCGAGCACGCGAAGGTCGTGGATTCCGCGCTCGGCAAGTTGCGAGCGGACCATTTCTTCGCGCTGTTGCTCCGGAGAATCGCGTTTAAAGGGGAAGCCCATGGCTTCTGTCTACGTGATTTCAGTACGGACCGATGATTCCGCCGATGCTGCGCGCTATTGGCGTCTCGGACCGCGCTTTCTTTTCTTGCGCCTCGATCATGTCGAGATACTTGTAGGCTGAGCCCGTATTGAAGAGCACGACCTTGTCTTCGGCACGGAAGAAGTCGCTGGCGCGCAGCTTACGATAGGCAACGAGTGATGCGGCTCCTTCGGGCGCGGCGAATACGCCTTCGACGCTGGCCCAGTGCCGCATCGCCGCAAGGATTTCCTCGTCGGTGGCTGCGACCGCCGTGCCCTGGCTTTTCTTGAGGATATCGAGAATCAGGTAATCGCCATAGGCTTTAGGCACGCGCAATCCGGCGGCAAAGGTCGCGGCGCCAGCCCACATTTCGCTGATCCACATTCCAGAAGCACTCTTCCCTGCTTCCCATGCCCTAACAATCGGCGCGCAGCCAGCCGCCTGCACGGTGATCATTTTCGGACGCTCGGAACCGATCCAGCCGAGTTCCTCCATCTCATCAAAGGCCTTCCACATTCCAATCATGCCAACGCCGCCGCCCGTCGGATAGATGATGCCATGCGGAAGCTTCCAGCCGAGCTGTTCAGCAACCTCGTAGCCCATCGTCTTTTTGCCTTCTACGCGGAACGGCTCTTTGAGAGTCGAGACATCGAACCAGCCTTCGTTGTCTTTCCGTTCGGCAACCATGCGGCCACAGTCGCTGATCAGGCCGTCGACCAGGGTGACGTGCGCGCCGTAGTAATCGCATTCCATGCGGTTCGCCATGGGAACATCTTTCGGCATAAAGATGTGGGCTTCGATGCCCGCCGCTGCCGCGTATGCTGCCAGCGCGCCACCAGCGTTTCCGGCGGAAGGAGCGGTCAACTTCTTCAGACCATAGTGTCTTGCCATCGTGACCGCGGCGGACATACCGCGCGCTTTGAACGATCCGGTTGGATTCAGGCCTTCGTCTTTGATGTAGACATTCGCAAACTCGCGGCTGGGAAGCATGGGCGTGAATCCCTCGCCAAGCGTGACGGGGTTTTCACCTGCACAAAGTTCGGGGAGAACTTCAGCGTAGCGCCACATGCTGGCCACGCGTCCTGATAAATCTTCGGGACGCAACTTCCCCTTCAGGCTGGCGAGATCGTAGCGGACGAAAAGCACGCCGCCGTCTTTGGGGCAAATATTCTGCGGACGGTCGGCGGGGAGATGCTCTCCACAGCGAGTGCATTCGAGGTAGGAAACGCGCATCGAGGGAAGGATAACACTGGAGCAATTAGGATCATCGCGAACAGCGATTGTTTCACCTAAATAGCGGTAACAGGAGTGTGGTTCCAGCTTGGACGGACAGATTCACGAAAATGCCCAAAACGAAGATCGTGATCGCAAACTGCCTATATGAGACGACGTCAGAGACGGGTGCCACTCTCCTATATTCGCGGAGATTGAAATACCATGACATCGCGATGGCAATCGCCATCGTAAAAAGGCACCCCGATCGGAGATCGCTGAGGTCGTTGATTCGGCGGGTGAACACTATGACGAGATTGATCATGCCAAGCGCACTAAGCAGAGTTATCGCCCGAAACATATACGGATCGTAAACGCGCATCTCGATCCCCCTACCCAAAGAATTGTATGCCAAAACAACCATGTCTTTCCATGTAATCGTTCTCCCGGTCAAACAATATAGCTTCCGTTACTTCGGAAGCCTTTTCAACATCTCATTCGCCCGCCGAAACCAAGGCCGCTCCCGCCGCCGCAGGTAGCCTGGCATAGTCGGCTTCTTATCGAGCACCTTCTGCGCCCATTCGCGGGCCTCGACGTTGCGTCCCTCGGAGGCCAGCAACTCCGCAAAATTCAAATAAGTCTCTGACAACGTAGAAGTAACCGTTACCTGCCGGAAGAGCGCCTCGGCTTTTTCTTTTTGTCCAGTCTGCACGTAGGCGTGGGCGAGCAATCCAGCCGCGCGCTGAAAATCGTAATCGGGGTCGTTCGCGACCACGCGTTCCAGGTCGGGCAATGCGGCTGCGGCATCGCCTAGCAGGATGGCGCAAACTCCGCGCCGGTAAAAGGGGTCGGGCGTATCGGCGCGGGCGGCAATGGCTTTGTCGAACGCCACTCGCGCTGACTGGAGATTGCCGTCGTCCATGTAAAGGTCGCCGAGTTCTTCGTAGTTTCCGGCCGACGGATTATCGCGAATCGCAGCTTCCAGTTCACCAATCCGCTTGCGCCGCGGAAACACTTTGAAGGACTGTCCCAGCAGTCCAATGTCGGGAAGCGCCTCGACGAAAAGATAGATAATCGCGCCCAGCGGACCGAGAAACAGGATGATGAAAATCCAGTAGTTATCCGGACGCCGACGGATGAAATGGACGATCGCCAATCCCTGGAGGAGGATGCCGATTAGGCCCCAACGGTATAAGAGGTAACCTAGAAGTCCCATGAGTCTTTGGCCCCAAGTCGGCCTAGCGTGAGATTACACATTTGTGAAAGATGGAGAAAGTGACCGCGGGGTGGCCGGGAGACGTAATGTCAATCGACAAAGATCAGGTAAAGAATGACGAACAGCAGATTCTGGCGTTGCACGAAGCCGGAGACAAGGCATTGATGAGTGCCGATCTCGACGTGCTGGCGCGGATCTTTGCCGACGACTACGTGCAGTACAACGAAGCAGGCAAGGCTTTCACAAAGCAGGACGTGCTGAACAATTTTCGGACGGGAGCGATCCGTTATCCATCGATTGTTTCCACAGGGCGCAAGATCCATATCTTCGGCGAAACGGCGGTTGTACACGGCTCGGAATCCGACGAAGTCGAGGTCAACGGAAAGCGGTCCGCGGTTCGTTACGTTTACCTGGACGTGCTGCGGAAACGCGACGGGCAGTGGAAGTTGGTGGCGTCGCAGCTGGCGCGGCCGCTGGAATAAGAACACGCTAGTTTTCGTCGGGCCGCAACCGGTTCTGCCAGTGCGACCAGAGGAAACAGGCGATGCCGCTTAACAGCAAGATTCCGATGACGGCGTCGAACTTGTGGAAGTACTTGCCGAGCGAGCGCCAGTTCTCGCCTAGTTTCATACCGAAGTAGGCCAGCATGAAGCACCAGGGCCACGATCCGAGAAAGGTGTAGATGTGAAATTTGCCACGTGGCATGCGGGCGATTCCGGCGGGCAGCGCAATAAATGTACGTATCACTGGCAGCAAGCGCGCAATGAAGACGGCTATGTCTCCCCAGCGCAGAAAGAAGCGGTCGGCCCAGTCCAGCTCACGATGGCCCATCAGGATCCAGCGCCCGTAACGCACCACCAGCGGGCGCCCGCCGTAGCAGCCGATTTCATAGGCTACCAGCGAGCCCAGATTGCATCCGATCGCGCCCGCGGTTGCCGCCCAGAGCAGTTTCATCGTGCCGGTGTAGACGAGGTAGCCGGCGAAAGGCATGATCAGTTCGGAGGGCAGCGGAATGCAAGCCGACTCAATCGCCATGAGCAGCACGATACCGGCATAGCCAGTCGCCGCGACGAGGGAATTAATGAAGACGAAAAGTACGGTGAGGATTTTCTCGGTCATGCGATCGGCGGTGAGGGCTGAAGAACAGCAGGTCCTTCCCCTTCGGCGCGCTCAGGGTCAGGATGACAAGCGGATAGTGGGGTGACACGCAAGAAGAGGAAGCACATCAACACGCGTTAGAATGCCCCTTCCTGGGTGAAGCTGAAGCCGGGCAGAGTTACGCCATCCGCCGATTTGGCGACCTTCACCTTCACAATGGGCGCGTCGGGCGCGGTGATGTCGGCGGGCCGCAGCACCGCGTATTGCGTAAACACTTCGCTGTAAACCTTGGTGACAAGGTGATCCTGGCCGGTTGTATCCTGGCGCCAGACTTGTCCGAGTTTGATGCTCTTCACGGCCACAAGTTTTCCTTGATTCTCAGAGTACTCACGCAACTCCAGCCCGTCAATTGCTGCGCAGTTACCTTTGTCGGACATGCTGCTGCCGGCCTGCAGCTTTGTTACCATGAACCACTACTCAGGAGGAAGCCGATGGCCCGCGGAAATATGCCACGTCAACCGAGTCGCAGCGGACGACAGGAAGGTGCGCGTCGGGTGAAGGGTGCGCAAGCAAAGGGCGTAGCAGCGAAGAACAAGCTTGCGCTTCGTCTGTCCGCCGGTCGAGCGGCGGGCGTTGACGGGAAGGCGGCCGGCAAGGCGCCGAAGGCTGTGGCTTTGAAAAAGAAATCCGCTTCGGGATACGATCCCTTGGCACCTGAGCGGGTGCGTCAGATCGTCGCGGGCCTTGACCAACTTTATCCCGCAGTGACTTGCGCTCTCACCCACCGCAGCGCGTGGGAATTGCTGGTGGCTACGATTCTTTCCGCGCAGTGTACGGATGTAAGGGTGAACATGGTCACGCCCGTGCTGTTTGAGAAGTATCCGACCGTCCGGGATTTTGCCGCTCTCGAGCCGGAACAGTTGGAGCCGGACATCCGCTCGACCGGCTTTTTCCGCAACAAGTCGAAGTCGGTGGTGGGTGCGGCTCGGAAGATCGTCGCGGATTTTGGTGGGAACGTGCCGCAAACGATGGAGGAATTACTGAGCCTGCCGGGAGTGGCTCGCAAAACGGCGAACGTCGTGCTTGGAACGTGGTTTAAAAAAAATGAAGGGGTCGTCGTCGATACCCACGTGACGCGAATTTCACGGCGTCTGGAGCTGACGAAGCAGGAAGACGCTCGAAAGATCGAAGAAGACTTGATGCGAATTATTCCTCGCGAACGCTGGACGGATTTTTCTCACGAAGTGATCTGGCACGGGCGGAAACTCTGCGTGGCGCGCAGTCCGAAGTGTGCCGATTGCGCGCTGGAAAAGCTGTGTCACACCGCGGACAAGACCTGGTCCACAGTGGAGATTCATGCGGGGGCGCAGGGCTAGCCGGTGTAGGACAGTTCGACAACCGTGCAATCGTCGTTGAGTGGGGTGCCTCCGCAGAAATCGGCGACTGCCGTGAAGACATCTTCCATCGAAGAGCTCTTCCCTGCCACCTGTTCGAGGCGTTCGCTGTCGAACATGTCTCCGCGAGCGTTCTCGGCTTCGGTGACGCCGTCAGTCACCAGGATCAGCCGATCCCCCGGCCTCATCTGGCAACGGTCGCTCGAATATGTCGCATCCGCCAGCAGGCCTACGGGCAGATTGCCGTGGGATGGGCGAAGCACCTCCTTGCCGCAGATCCACACGGGTGGAACATGTCCGCAGTTGACGTATTCGAGATCGCCGTCATTGCGCAGGCGCGTAATGATCATGGTCGCGTATTTTTCACCAATGTGCTTGTAGGTAAAGAAGCGATTCACGGCTGCGACGATTTCCGTCAGCGGCATGCCCGAAATAAGTTGCGAGTAGACCATGCCCTGAAGAATGGAGGCGAGCAGAGCGGCCGAGACTCCCTTGCCGCTGACGTCGGCTAGCACCACGGCCAAGCCCTCGGGCGTGTTCACGGCCTCGAAGAAATCGCCGCCGATTTCCTTACAGGACATATTGCGTCCGTTCACCCGCGCGAACGGAACTTCGGGAAGCGTCACAGCCAACAACCGCTGCTGAATGGAGGCTGCGATGGATAGTTCCTGCTGGTAACGGCGTCCAGCTTCTTCGGCCTGCACCAGGCGCGCGTTCTCGATCAACTGGGCAGCTTCAGTCGCGATTGCCCGCAGAATGTCGTGGCTGACGCTGGTGATATCGCGCGAGGCAAAACGCGAATCGACGTAGAGCGCTCCCATTACTTCTCCACCGGCTGGCTGATCGGCACGTGTGGTTTGCACGAGCGGCTTGCGCAGCGGCATACAGATCACGGTTCGCAGGTCGAAGGCAACGATGCTGAGCCGCTCTTTCACATCCAGCATCTGACTAGTGTCGGTGACCAGGTATTCAGAATTCGAGGTCAAGGCACCGTCAAGCACCGAGCGTGAAATCGTCTTGTCATCAAGCAGCGGCTCGCCCTTCGAGTTGCGTCCGGCGGCGAGCGTCAGGGTGCCGTCGATGTCGCGCATGAAGATGTACCCGCGTTCAGCGCGTGTCAGTTTCAGAGTGGCATCGAGCAGCGTAACCAGGATCTCATCGAGTACGCCTATCGTGTTCAGCTTGCGCGCGGCTTCCATGAACAGCGTCAGTTTTTCGAGGTCGCTGGCTTCCGGGGCAATCTGGATGCCGGAGATCTGGCTGAGGAACTCACGCGCCGTGTTCGAGGTGGTGTGAAGCGGGTGGAAAATCAAGTAGGCAATATCGCGGGCGCCAAATTCCAGACGGTCGTTGCGCTGCAGCTTGTGGCGTTCCACCTTCTCGCCATTGACGAAGGTGCCGTGTTTGCTGCCCAGGTCGACGACAAAAAACTCACCGTTTTCTGAAACGATCGAAGCATGCTCGCGGGAGACGCGCGGGTCGGCAATCACCAGGTCGCGATCCACCTTGCGGCCCACGGTATAAGGGGTGTGATTCAGCGAGAGGGTCTGCTGATCGCTCCCCTGCACGAAGATCGCGATGGGAAAGATGCTGGAAATGCCCGAATGCGACGAAGCCGACATGTACCCTGAACTCTCCTCCGGCCGTCATGCCAGTAAAGGACGGCAATAGAATACGCCAGCAAAAGATGCCGGCACCTGACACGAGCCCCACAGCATTCTACGACGAGCCCGGCCCTGCCGGAGCAGTAAAAGTCCTTTGACGATAATTGACCCGCATCAGAGCAGCCACTCCCACCGGAGTCTGGAGCCCAGTCGGTTCGGCACGGGAATTAGGAGTGTTCCCCCGCAACCACGAGAGAAGTGTCCCCATTTAGAGTGCCTGCAACAGCTCGACAATAAGTAAGGCTTAGGGATCCTCACCTGCACGGCGATTCCTCAGCGATCGCGGATTGGCCGCCTCCCGCGATGAATTCGTCGCGCTCTGGCACGCGCCGCAACATCAACAGGAAAAGTCCCAGCAAAGGGATTGCTGCCAGATAGGCATCACCGTTAAACTTCGCGCACAACGGCGCTATCAGAAGCAGGCTAGCGACGGCCTCATTCCAGACTAATCCTGAGCACAGCGCCCCGGCTATGACAATGATGAGGATACTCGCATCATGAACGATGAAATGATAGCTCACCAATGAGGCGGCGGCGATCGCCAGCGGCAGCGACGGACGCTGCCTTGCCGCTGCCAGGAGAACAACAACCGAGCAAGTTGCAATTAGAAATTGGACATAACCGTGAGGTATTTTGCCGTCAAATATGGCGGACAACAGCCCCCGCAGGTTGATCATATCTAAGGGTTGAGTACCGTAACGAAATATGTCCACGTCGGAGGTTAACCGGACGCTCATCGAGAGCAACATGTGCGCGTATTCTTTCGCTCCGCCGATGCCCACCAGCCACAGGGAGACGAGGGCAGCCGCAGCGGTGGAGACCGAAAAACCCGCAAAAAAACGCCAGCGCCGCCATACCAGGAACAGCAGCGCAATTGGAATCACAATCTGGAATTTGAATATGCCGATACCAACCAGGAGCCCAGCCACGAACTCTTTCTCATGGTCAAGCGCCCAAAGCGCGGCCGCCAGAAGCGTGAGCATGATAATGGAATCCTGCCCTTTCTCCATTGCGCGCGGGATGGGGAAAAAGGCCAGAAGCAGAAAAGCGGGAACCCATTTTCGTTGATCGGGCAGTATCTTGAGCCGGCGCCTCAGCAACCTCACACAGAGGATCAAGAGCACGCCATTGAAGGCCATGAACACCCAGTACGCGACCCTATAAGTAAGCAGCGATAGGGGCGCAAACAACAATTCCTCGAATGCGAGATGGTTAATTGGCAGCATAAAGTGCCGCCGAGATGGGAATAACAGCTCTTCGAAACGCTGCTGTGTATCGTAGTCGTACAGCTCGGCGGCGTGGCCCGTACGGACCATGTACCCACCCGTATAAAGTTGGCGGAAATCGTCAAGACCCCTCAGAGCAAGAGGCACAAATACGATCGCCAGCAGCATTTGGTAGGCAACAAGGAGCGGAAGAAGCCGGAGGATCAGAACATTCGGCCTGATTTTCACTTCGCGTCCCCCGAACCGGATGGCCCCAAAAGTCACTCCATTCCTTTCCCGTCCAGGGGCTCACGACGGATGACGATGGCCAAGCACGCGGCCGGGTGGCCATCATAACTAGCAAAGACGCTCGCACCTGACGCGGCCCCAAGCATTCTACGACGCGCCCGGCCCGGCTGGAGCAGTAAAAGTCCTCTGATAATACTGGACCAGCATCAGCGCAGCCACGCCCACGGGGATTTGGAGCGTTGTCCAGAAAGGGATTGCCCAGCCGCGCTCGGCAGTTTCCTGCGGCAAAACGAAGGAAAGAGCCGCCAGCACTGTGCTCGACAACCATGGCCAGAAGACCAGGCTCGCGGTGATCGCGAAGAGGACGCGAGTGGCAAAAGCTCCCTGCCAAATCGTCCGTCGCTCCTTAACCAGCAGCAGCAAGGCTGGGATCAAAAGCACCTGATTGTAGGGTGCAGAGGTGGGTACCAGAAGGGTCGTGGTGGCGAGCACCAGGCTCAGCGTGAACGCAAAAGAGCCGGCGTTCGCCGCTTGCCGGCGTTCCCTCCAGCAAGCGCCCATCATGGCTGAGAACGCCAAAAGTTCTAGAATCCAACTCCATGGGGCGCCAATCAAGCTGTCCATCACCGACATCGCGCCGGTGTAGGTCTGATATTCGCGAACCGCGTGCAAGAAGCGTGGAATCCAGTGTGGCAGGTACCACTCCGAGGCGGCCAGTAAGATAGCCATCGTGGCCAGAAAGGAAATTGCCAACCGGCAGCGACGCCGCCAATCCGCGACGGTCCAGATCGCGAGCCAAAACAGCAGAAGGACCACGATCTGCGGCTTAACGGTCGCCACAGCCAGTAGGGCCCCGGCGGCGACCGCGTGATCCGCTATGAGCAGCATGACCGCGATTGCCACCAGTCCGACGACTAGAAGGGTCATCTGTCGGAGCTTCAGCCCTTGCATCACTGCGGGGCTGCCCAGCGTCAGCGCGAGTAAGGCGATTTGGACCCACAGCGGCGCAGACCACCGCAGAAATCGGAGCCAGAGCAGGGTGCTGGCGGAGGTGAGAATAACCAGTATCCAAAAGAAGCCTTCTTGGACGATCGCGAAAGGCAATCGAATCGTCGGGGCGAGGCAGAAAACTACATAGACAGGATAGGCAAACCCCTGCCGATCGCGCGGGTCATTGGGACGAGAGGGGTCGAGTAGACGACCATAGTAGCCTGATTGAATTTCGCGGGTGACTTCCGCGCTGTAGGGATCGCGTCCGTTGAGGAGTAGTTCCCTCGTACCGATCCAGCGAGGATAAAGATCGGAAAGATTGCCACGCGGCTGGTCGTGGGCTGTGGCATAGCGGATCTGGTGGGCTATCAGCACACGTTGCACGTACAACCATCCGCCCACGGATACGAGCACCGCCGCCAACACCAACCAAATCTGCGCCCTGAAAAAGGTGGAGCGGTTGATGATCAGGCTCGCACCTCGTCCGGCACGGGAGTCAGAACCAGCCTCAGATAAAGCCACAGGAGAATTAGCGAGAACCAGAAAAAACGGCCAACCACGAGCCACAGGAACATATAAAGGGGGCTCAGGAACAAGAGGAAGACCAGCAGAATTGTCCGCGCGTCGATTGCTTTCCGTTCCGAATTGACCATTCGGGAAAGCAAGAAAAATGACATCGGCAGCAGCAAGCTGAGATCGTACACGAGCGCATGAAAGCTGATCAGGATTGTCGTGACCACCGCCAGACTGGACGAGTAAATGATGGAGTCAGGCCCCTTAAGGATCCGGCGCAGCGCCACTAAGAACACTACCAGCGACACCGCTAGGACGATGCGGGCGGTCCACGGGCCGGAAGAACTGAATCCAGGCAAATCCGCCACCAGCCCCCGGATGTTCGGTACTGCCTCTGGGCCAAAAGCGCGGGCACCCGTTCCTTCCAGGTGGAGAACAAACCGAACGTAGTCGAGAGCGCCGCGCCACCCCATGATCACCGCGGAGACGCCAGCCAGAAGGAGAGCGACAGGCACGAAGCCGACGAGCGCACGCCAGCGTCGAATCGCGAGGAGAACAATCAAAGGCACGACCAGGTGAGGCCGGAATAGACCAGCAGCCAAAAGCGCACCGGCCACTGCGTCATTCCCCCTATCGAGACAGATAACCGCCAGCACAAAGAGGAGCAGCAGGAGAATGACGTCTTGCCCTTGAATGATGCCGATTGCCACCGGGAAGAACGCGGTGGCAGCCAGTCCCCAGACGAGGAGAGGAACGCCTGCGAGCTGGTGAAAGTGCATGCTCAGAAGGGTTACGCTCACAGCCAGCATGATCAAGTTGAGCGCCGACCAAAGAAGGTAGGCCGGCCAATACGTCAACAGCGTGAAAGGGACAAACAGAAGTGCTTCAAACGGCGGGTGGTTGAAGGGCAGCGGTCCGTGCCGGATTGGAACATGCGCAAACGTGAGTTGCAGTTGATATTGGGTTGCCAGATCGTAAAGAGCAGAAGCCTGCCCATTTCGGATGAGGCGTGCGCCGGTGTAGAAGATGGTGAAATCCTGAAATCCATTGCGCAGCGATGGCAGCAATCGGAACAGCAGGGTAACGTTGCAAAACGTCATTGCCAGCAGAAGGCCCGCGACGAGAAACTTCCGATGTTGAACCCACGAACTCATGAGGCGATTTTATGGACAACTGATTCTATAATCCCGTGCCATGACGGCGTTCGGAATTCCCCGCTATCGAGGACGCGCGGTTTTCGCCGGAATCCTTCTGTTTGGCCTACTGGCGATGACGGCGCGCAACGCGATCGATCCCGACCTCTGGTGGCACCTGCGCACGGGGCAGATGATCGTGGAAACCGGCCACGTGCCCCATGCCGATCCTTTCTCCTTCACTCGCGCTGGACACGCCTGGGTATCGCATGAGTGGTTATCGGAGGTGGTGTTCTACGAACTCTGGAAACACGGTGGCGCCACTGCACTTATCGTGTTCTCCGCGATCATTACCACCGCCGGCTTTATGCTGCTCTATCTGCGCTGTCTTGCCGGTGGAGGAAAACAGCACTGGGCGGCCGCAGCGACGGTCTTCGGCGCTCTGGCTGCCGCTCCCTCATGGGGCGTGCGGCCGCAGATGTTCACCTTCACGCTGGCCAGCCTGCTTCTATGGCTGGTCGAAAGCGGCGAGGATCGGCCGAGGCGACTGCTTTGGATACCGCTGCTGTTTCTACTCTGGCTGAATCTGCACGCTGGATTTGCGCTCGGCCCCGCGTTGTTGTTCGCCTATGGTGTCGGCCTGATCGCGGAGACTGCCGTCGGCGACACGTCTTGGCAGCAGGCGCGCCCCATCGTTCTGCGCGTGCTGCTGCTTTTGCTGGCCTGTCTGGCCCTTGTGCCTTTTAACCCCAGCGGAGCACAGCTCTATCGTTATCCGTTCGATACTTTACGCTCGTCCGGGATGCGTTCGTTCATTGTGGAGTGGTTCTCGCCGGATTTTCATGAATGGCTCTATCGCCCGTTCTTGCTGGTATGGTTGCTGGTTTTGACGGCGCTCGCCAGTTCCCGCTCGCGGCCCAAGGGACGTGCGATCGCACCTCTGCTCCTTACTTCCTTCGCCGCTCTTGACGCCGTCCGCCACATACCAATTTTCGTTTTGGTGGCGATACCGGTCATCGCCGCCGCTCTGCCGGCCGCCTCGGCGTCCTCAGCGGTCCCACAACGGCGCCCTCAAGCGTCGCGGTTGCGACCACTTTTCAACACGGCAGTTGTCATTCTGATTATGGTGTTTGCGTTGGCGCGGTGGACCAGTCTCGCCCGAAAGCAGACCGCCCGCGAGGCGGAGCAGTTTCCCGAGAAGGCCATCGCGTTCTTGCGGTCCGGCGACTATCCACGGAAGGTTTTCGCGTACTACGACTGGGGAGGCTATGCCATCTGGAAGCTTTATCCGGAATACCGCGTGTTTGTGGACGGGCGCGCGGACCTCTATGGGAGCGATCTGCTGCACCAGTTTCAGACCGCGGTGCAGCTCCGGACGGGCTGGCGAGGCGTACTTGACGGGTGGAGGGTGGAAGCGGTACTTGTACCCCCTTCCTGCGCGATAGCGCAGGCCCTGCTTCTCGATTCCGAGTGGCATGTTGCATTTAGCGACCCCAAGGCAATCATCCTGCTCCGGAGGCATCCGAGTATCGAAAGTGTCTATATTCCGCAAAAACCATTCGTTAGGGAAAGCGGAATGTGAAAAAATGTTTCCCAGAGGCGTCCCGAATCTGCGAAACTAGGCGCATAGGGAGTAGTTCTAACGGTCGTCTCGAATCGGGAGTTTTCAGCGTAAAGCTGAAGGAGTCTAGAATGAATGATTTGGCTAAGCTCTTGTGGCGCAATGACGAAGGGCAAGACATCGCAGAATACGCGGTGATGCTGGCTGTAATTCTGGTGATCGTGATTGGCACCGTCCGTTTGATCGGCGGCAACGCAAATAACGTGTTCAGCCAGGTCGCCAGCTCAGTGACCCAGTAGGCCACTGCGGCCCGGGAAAGCAGCTCGTTGTCGCGGAGTTGGCGACCGCCGCGGCCGCGAATAAGTCCGGGTTTGTCTCGAAGGGAGAGGAATGAACCGAAGCCGCTTGTTGATGATCGGGGGCTTGGCGCTCGCGGTCGGCCTGCTCGTCAGCTTTACCGTTTATAACCGGCTGCGGAACTCTCCGGGCACAAACAATGACGCGCGCGGAGTGCCGGTCGTGGTGGCTGCCGACGATATTCAGGTGGGGGCCAGGGTGGAAGCGCACGATGTCCGAGTGATATCTCTCCCGCAAACAGCGATCCCTCCGGGGGCCTTCTCCGTAACATCGTCGGTTCTGGGCCGCGGCGCAATTCTGCCGGTGAGCAAAGGCGAATTTATTCTTCCCAGCAAGCTGGCGGCGGTCAACGCCGGAGCGGGCCTGCCCTCGATGATCCCGCAGGGAATGCGCGCCGTTTCCGTGCGGGTCAACGACGTGGTTTCGGTGGCCGGCTTCGTGCAACCGGGCACGCACGTGGATGTGCTGGCTACTGGCAGTGAGGGCAACGAACGTCAGACCACCACCGTGCTCGAAAACGTCCTGGTCCTGGCGGTGGGCAAGAGTCTGGACCGGAATGCTTCGGCAGATGCGCAGACTGCCCCGGTGATTACGCTCGCGGTTTCTCCGGATGACGCGCAGAAGCTGGCATTGGTTTCGCAGGAGGGGCGAATTCAGCTTTCGTTGCGCAATCCGGTGGACACAAAAAAGGGAGGCATCGGCGCGACGCGGACGAGTGCGGTGTACCCGGGTGAGAAGCCCGTGGCAGCAGCCGAGACTAAACCCAAAGTTCACAAGGTGGCAGCGAAAGGTCCGGCGCCTGCACCAGCGCCCTATCAGGTAGAGATGATCCGTGGCAACAAGCGAGAAGAAAACAAGTTTGAGCCCCCAATACCGCAGTAATTCGCGTACGCTTATTACCTCGATGGATTTACCCGTGCATCCTCGCAGAGGTCTGAATTCATGAAATCGCTTATGCTCGTCGCAGCCCTAGCTCTTGCGACAACGATGTTCGCGCGCACCACGGCTTTCGACGGCAATCCAACAGAAGCGCGGGCAACGCCTCCGGCGTCTTCGCAGAACCAGAATTCTCAGAACCAGAGCAATGCGCCTGCCGCGCAATCTTCGCCCGCGCAATCTTCGCCTACGACCACGTCTGCAACCGGTCAGACCGAGACCACGGGCGCCGCTCCGCTGCGAGTAATGGTCGGTAAATCCCTGCTGATTAACACCACCGAAAGACTGAAGCGCGTCTCGGTAACCGACCCCACCGTGGCCGATGCGCTGGTCGTTACACCAACGCAAGTTCTGGTCAATGGACTCGCTCCGGGCGAGGTCTCATTGCTGATCTGGGACGAACTGGAACGCAATCGCAGCTTCGATCTTCGGGTGGATGTCGATATCACCGCGGCTTCGGAAGAAATGCATCGCCTTTTCCCGGAAGAGCAGATCAACGTGACGCCTTCGCGTTCCGCGATTGTTCTCTCCGGTCACGTCACCACCGAAGACGTTGCCAAGCATGCGGGCGCGCTCGCCTCGGCATACTCCAAGAACGTGGTCAACGTGCTGACGTTCGGCCCAGTCGGGGCGGAAGAAGTGCTTTTGGAAGTCAAGTTTGCCGAAGTGGATCGATCGGCTCTGACCCAAATGGGCATCAATATGCTTTCGACCGGCTCTGGCAACACCGTCGGCGCCGTGACTACCGGCCAGTTCGGCGGAGTCACCGGCCTCGGTACCATCAGCGATCAGGGAACGGGTACCCCGTTTTCCACTACAGCGACAGTATCGAACCTGCTCAACCTGTTCTTCTTTAACCCTCAGGTTCATCTGGGTGCAGTGATCGAGGCCCTTAAGACGCAAAATCTCTTGCAGATTCTGGCCGAGCCCAACCTGGTCGCGGTCAATGGCAAGGAAGCCAGCTTCCTGGCCGGAGGAGAATTTCCCTTTCCAGTCGCGCAACAAAACGCCAGCGGAATCGCAACCGTCACGATTCAGTTTCGCGAATTTGGCGTGCGACTGAAGTTCACCCCCGTGATTCAGCCGAACGGCAACATCCACCTGCGCGTCGCTCCCGAGGTGAGCACGCTGGATTTCGCTGACGCCGTCACGGTTTCGGGAACCACTATACCCGCCATCAGCACGCGCAAGGCGGATACTGAATTCGAACTGCAAGATGGCCAGAGCTTCGTCATCGCCGGCCTGATGGATAACCGGGTGACAAATACTGCGAACAAGATTCCGTGGCTGGGCGATATTCCGATCATCGGTAATTTCTTTAAGAGCAAAAGCGACCAGAAGAGCAACTCGGAATTGATGGTTCTGTGCACGGTGCACCGAGTTGCGCCCAGCGTCCAGGCGCCGAAGGGTCCGATGAACCCGGAGCCGTATCTGGACCCGGCCAAGTTCGATAATAAGAAGGCCGCTGGCAGCGGCAAGTAGACAACGCACGCGGAACCGAAGTTGGCAACTCTAGAGAGGGCAGTGGGGAACGAGTCATGCCGGAATTGTCAGTCGCCGTATTCGCCACGGACAATGACCAGCGCGCGGTGCTTCAGGTTCTAGTGGATGGCACCAGCGTGGCCCGCACCGTGTGCAGCAACCCGACCATGCCTCTGGCCGCCAACGACCCGGTCATCCGCAGGACTCGGGTCTTTGCTCCCGACGTGGTTCTGGTGGATATCGCACTCGATGGCGCCACGGCGGCGTTACGCGCGATAGAGTTGCTGCACCAGGAACTTCCCGATGCAGCCGTGTTCGCCGTTGGCTCCATGACTCAACCTCAGTTGATTGTAAGTGCCATGCGAGCCGGTGTGCGCGAATACATCGACCGCCCCACCACCACCACCGATTTGCTGGAAGCCTTCGTGCGCCTGACGGCGACTCGCCGCAAGCCCGGGCGCGAAAGCTCACGGGGAAAGGTGTTCACCATCGTAAATGCGAAGGGCGGTAACGGCGCCACCACCGTCGCCGTCAATCTGGCTCTGGCCCTGCAGTCGATTCACCACAGCTCGGCGCTGGTGGACCTTGCGCCTCTGGGCCATTGTGCCCTGCACCTCAATCTGAAGCCAACATTCACGGTCTCCGACGCCATTACGAACCTGCACCGCCTCGACTCGTCCCTGCTCGACAGCTTCATGGCTCGTCACGATCGCGGCTTGCAGGTGCTGGCCGGGCCTGTGACTCCGACATCCATCGAGCCTTCGGCTTCCGACTTTGCCCGCCTGCTTGACACCATGGTCGGCCTGTTTCACTACATCGTCGTCGACGTTTCGTCCCGGCTGGACAGTGCCACTCGTCTAGTCAGCAATCTGTCCGAGAAAATTCTGCTCGTCGCCCACGCCGATGTCGCTTCCCTGTGGAGTGCCGGAAGAGTGGCCCAGTATCTGGGCGAAAGCGGCTCACGCGACCGCTTTGCTTTGGTGCTGAACCGCTATCGCAAGGTGGTTGGCTTCAATGAAGCGGAGACCGAGGCCGCCATCGGAGCGCCGGTGCTCTGGCGGATTCCCAATCAGTACTTCGCAGTTTCGACGGCGATTGATCGCGGTGTCCCCTTGGTGCAGCAGGGGAACACCGAATTTGCCCGCTCGATTTCAGGACTGGCGGAGTATTTGACCAAGGACGATTTGGAAGTGAAGCGCACGGCCTGGTCGCTGTTTAAAACAGTGTAGTTATTGAGTCATTGAATCGTTGCGGTATTGATTCCATGACTCACTGATTCAATGATTCAATAAAATTATGGCCAATCTGCAAGCCTTCGAACGCGTCCCTTACCAGCAGGTTAAGGCGGACCTGCACCGCAAGATACTGGATCGTCTCGACCTGGAAAAACTTGGCCGCTCGACCGGAGATTCGGCGCGCGAAGAAGTTCTCATCCTGATCCGCAGTTCGGTGAACAGCGAGGCCGTTCCTCTCAGTTTCGCCGAACGCGAGCAGTTATCCCGCGAGATCCTCGACGAGATCTTCGGCCTGGGCCCGCTCGAGCCGCTGCTCAAGGATCCCACTATCTCCGACATCCTGGTCAACCGCTTCGACCGCGTGTACGTCGAACGTAGCGGCAAACTCGAAATCACGGGCTTGTCGTTCAAGGACAACCAGCACCTGATGCAGATTATCGACCGCATCGTGTCCCGCATCGGGCGGCGCGTCGATGAATCTTCGCCCATGGTCGATGCCCGCCTGCAGGATGGCTCCCGCGTCAACGCCATCATTCCTCCCCTGGCGCTCGACGGCGCCTGCCTCTCCATCCGCCGCTTTGGCCGGGACCCGATCACCGCGCGCAACATGCTCGACAACATGACCATGACCGACTCGATGCTGGAACTACTGTCGGCAATGGTCAAGGGCCGTCTGAATCTGATCATTTCCGGAGGAACGGGCGCCGGCAAAACGACGGTTCTCAATGTCCTTTCCGGATACATCCCCAATTCGGAGCGCATCGTAACCATCGAAGACGCGGCCGAATTGCAGCTCAAGCAGGAACACGTGGTCCGTCTCGAGACCCGCCCTCCCAACATCGAGGGCAAAGGCTCGGTGCGCATGCGCCAGCTCGTTATCAACAGCCTCCGCATGCGTCCCGACCGCATCGTGGTAGGCGAGGTGCGCGGTGAGGAAGCCTTCGACATGTTGCAGGCCATGAACACCGGTCATGAGGGTTCGCTCACCACGGTTCACGCCAACTCGCCGCGCGACGCCCTGGCGCGTATCGAAAATATGGTTTCCATGGCCAACCTGAATATTCCCGAGCGCGCGATTCGCCAGCAGATCGCTAACGCTGTCCATGCCGTGGTCCAGGTCGCGCGTCTCTCCGATGGTTCGCGCAAGGTGATCACCATCTCCGAGGTCACTGGAATGGACGGAGAAATGATCATGCTGCAGGACATTTTCGTTTTTGAACGCAGCGGCATTGACCAGAGCGGAAAGGTGCGCGGCGCCTTCCATTCCACGGGCCTTCCGCCGCATTTCGCCGAGCGCCTCGCCACTGCCGGTTGCCGCCTGAGTCCCGCGCTCTTCGAGTCCCGGATGGAGGTCTAGCGCATGCAGTTCGTGATCGCCCTGCTGGTGTTTGTAGTGGTCACAATGGGGGTCTTTGTGACCATGTCTTTACTGGATCAGCGCAAGGCCCAGGCGCGCGTTCTACGCGAACGCCTCACCGCGGTTCAGAAGCCAACCGAAGCAGCCGCGCCCGACGTGGCGCTGCTGCGCGACGAAGTGCTCAGCCGGATACCCGCCTTCGACACCCTGCTGCGCCGCTCGGAGCGAGTCTCAGTTCTACAGAAAATGCTGGCGCAGGGAAACGTAGATGTCCGCGCCGGAAATTTCCTGATGCTCTGCATCGTGTCAACCCTGGTATTGGCCGCTGTCGCTTTCATCGCCGGCGGCACGGTGCTGTTCGCCTGGGCCGGCGCCGTACTCGGCTTTTTCGTTCCCTACGCCTACGCTTCGCATATGCGGACCAAGCGTTTTGCAAAATTTGAGGAGAAGTTTCCCGAGGCCATCGATACGCTCGCCCGCGCGGTTCGCGCCGGCCACGCATTTACCACCGCGCTCGAAATGATTGCCAACGAAGTCTCTGAGCCCGTTGCCGGTGAATTCCGCCAGCTCTATGAAGAACAGAAGTTCGGGCTCCCGGTGCGCGACGCCCTGCTCAACCTGGCCGAGCGCGTGCCTCTGGTCGACGTCAAGTTCTTCGTAACCGCGGTGATGCTGCAGCGCGAAACCGGCGGCAATCTGGCCGAGATTCTTGACAACCTTTCCTATGTAATCCGCGAACGCTTCAAAATCTTGCGTCAGGTCCGCGTGCACACCGCCCAGGGACGCCTCACCATGATGCTGCTCATGGCTCTGCCCCCCACGGTGGTGGCCGTAATGCTTGTGCTTAACCGGGGCTTCATCCAGCCGCTTTTCACCGACCCGTTGGGACACGCGTTGATCGTTGGCGGCATCACATTGCAGACGATGGGCTATTTTGTCATTCGTAGAATTATCAGGATACAGGTCTGATTTATGGCGCTGGCACTCGCGATTTTCGTCTTTCTCACCATCGCCGTGATTGTCTTCGCCTTTGGCGCGGCTGCGGTTGTTCCCTCCTCGGTGCTCGGATCCCGTCTGCGCGAAATCGGTTGGCAGCGCCCTAAAGCCCAGCCCAAGCCTGCCATCCGCGAACGCATGCAGCAGGCCCTCGATCCCCTAAGCCGTGCCTTGCCGACCTCGGCCTCGGAGGTTTCGAAAACTCGACTGTGGCTGATTCAGGCGGGATATCGCAACGCCCAGCACATTACCATCTTTCGCGGGTTGCGCGTCCTGTTTGCCGCGCTTGGCTTCCTGTCGGTGTTTGTCTTTACCGGATTTGGTTCGCCCCTGCTGCTCCTGGGTGTGACTGCGTTTGGCTTTTTTATCCCGCGCTTCCTTCTGAAAAAGAAGCTGGAGGAGCGTCAGCGCAAGCTTCGCCTCGGCCTTCCCGATGCGCTGGATTTGACCGTGATCTGCGTGGAAGCGGGCTTGTCGCTCGATCAGGCCATGATGCGAGTTGGCGAGGATCTGCGCACCGCGCACCCGGAACTGAGCGGTGAATTCCATCTCTTCGATCTGGAAGCTCGCGCCGGCAAACCTCGCGTCGAAGCGCTGCGTAATCTGGCCGAGCGCACCGGGGTCGACGATATTCGCGCCCTGGTAGCAACCCTGATTCAGACCGACCGCTTCGGGACCAGCGTCGCCCAAGCCTTGCGCGTGCATTCCGATTCCCTGCGCACCGAGCGCCGCCAGCGTGCCGAAGAACAGGCGGCCAAGACTACCGTCAAAATGATCATTCCCCTCGTCCTGTTTGTGATGCCCTCCCTGATTTTCGTCACCGTCGGGCCGGCTGTAATTCAGCTGATGCATATCTTCATGCCGGTTGCCGGGGGAAAACGGTAAGCGGATTTGTAATTGGCAATTTGTAATTTGTACCTTAAGAGCGGGACCGGCGGTCTCCCGGTTTCAAATTACGAATTACAAATCACCAATTACAAATTCCCCAGGAGTTGTCATGTCCCCGCGGGGGCCCAAGGGATACGCTTTCAACCGTACACGCACCACCTATCTCGCGACCGATCTCCTGATCGCGCGCACCCACTGGTCCCGCTTTCGCGGCCTCATGGCGACCGACTCATCCCGTTTCTCACGCGGCCAGGGATTGTGGATCAACCCTTCCCACGGCATCCACACCTTCGCCATGCGTTTTCCAATCGACGCCGTTTACCTCGACCGCGAGCGGATTGTCATCCACGTTGAAGAGGAGCTCAAGCCCTGGCGCATGGCCGCGGTTCGCGTCCAAGCCGCGTCCGTACTTGAGCTTCCGACGGGCACCATCCGCGAGTCCCTGACCGTGCTCGGCGACCAGGTGGATATTTCGTTCGAAGAACGTCCGATTCACACCGAGGCGGCTTGAAGCAACGGGCATCCGACTATGAGAACCGGTCTTATCCCAATAAATCCGAGTCATAGGAGAAGCCAATCTATGAACATCTTCCGATCTGCCCTTATGGCCGTCCCCATCCTGCTTTGCGTCACACCCAACCAGTCACAGGCGCGCTTGATGGCTGTGCTCAGCTATCAAGAAATGCTCGAGAAATCCGATCTCGTGGTGATTGCCACCCCAAAAAGCAAAACAACCGACACGAAAGAACAGGCGTTCCTCCCAAATATCGTCGACCAAGATAAAGACGGCAAGCAAAGTAAGATCAAATCTGTCGGAGTAGAAACCGTTTTCTCCGTATCTGCCGTCCTCAAGGGGAATAAAATGACCAAGCAATTCACGCTACACCATTATCGCGAGGCGCAGATTCGCGCAGTCGAAATGAATGGGCCATTTTTGGTTTTTTTCGACCCCTCAGACACATCGCAGCGTAGCTCTTATCTGCTTTTTCTCGTCCGCGAACCGGATGGTCGCTTCGCGCCAACCGGCGGCCAGACTGATCCCGGCTATAAAGCAATCAACCGGATTCCGCTTGACTGAGATGGGCGGGCCACCACAAAAGCGCCCTTGACTCACCTGTTAAAATAGATTCATAGCAAACAAGAATTTGCCTCAGCACCACCCGCTCCTTGACAACTAATCCGAGCTGCAAGCGCTCATTGTTTCAGCGGCCCACCTCTTCGACCCGCTTATCGGGCGTCTTGCGAATAACTCCATCTCTTTGAATACTTTGAAAGCAAGCTAATAACCCGCGAGAAAAGACCCCTGCTAAGTGCCTGATTTCCCGTGGCGGGTACCAGTGACGACGCGCAGAACGGGTCGGAAGCCAAGCTAACTCCTTATTCCGGAATACTTTACGTATAAGTCGTTATTCCCCAAAGACCTGGCAGGAATTTTTCTCTAAGTCAATGATTCCAACAGACCGGGGGGAGGGGGGAAGGGAGTACCAACTAGTAAACACCTCGCCTCGACGTTCGACGTTCGAAGCGACCGCTAAACTCCGCTCAAGTGCCAAAGAAAAAAAGACACAAAAAACACTGAAGTCAGGCGAAAGAATTCTTCTGGCACACTACACTAGTAGCAATCCCCCAGAACGTAGTCCGAAATAAATAATGGTCGAAGTTGCCACCATTCCCGAAACGGTCACACAATGGCCCGAGCCGCCTCGCCTGCTGGTCGAATGGTCGTCACCATGGGAAGAGTTCAAGTCCGCTTTGCGCCCCGCGCTCACCCGCTCTCCGCGGGCTTTAGCCGGAGAAGCGCCCGTGGGCATGTTCCCCTATCGCGGCATGCTCGTCTGCTGGCTGCTTGAGTGCCTTTTGCTGATCGCAGTGATCGTGATCCCCGAACGCTTTATCAGTCTTGAGATTCCCATGCCTCCAACTCATCCGCAGGAGGACGTTATCTATTACTCTGGCGACGAACTGCCGCAGACGCAAGATCGCGGCGGCGCACAGTCGGGCAAGTCCGGACGCGCCGGCGGAAGGCAAGCCCACCACCGCACGCAGACTATCCGCGTAGCGCGCGGCGACCAGCCCCGCGAAACCGTGGTGGACGCTCCCAAACTCAACCTGCCTCATTCCGATTCTGCAGTTGCCAATCTGCTCGCCTTCAAACCGAATCCCGGACCGCCGCCCGCCGAAGGGCTGCGTTCTTCTCTCACCGCGCCCGTCCTGCCTGCGCTGAGCCCGGTGCCGCCTGCGCCCGACGTGAATTCACCGGCTAGCCGCACCACGAACAATCTTGCCACCAGCGTCATCCCTCCCGCGCCGGAAGTTTCTCATTCCAGCAAACGCAATTCAAAAGCGTTGAACGCTGAGATCGTCCCACCGACGCCGAATGTCTCGCGCGACAAGATGCGCACCGCCAATCCACTCGCGCCGGACGTCATCGCACCGGCTCCACGCGAGGCGCAGCGCGACTTGGCCAGTTCCCGAATCCCGCTGACGCAAACCGTCGACGTGGTTGCGCCACCGGTTTCTGCGCCCCCGCGCGACATGTCATCCGCGTCCAGGCTTTCGCTACCAGCCCCCGCCATCGTAGCGCCTCCGCCATCGCAGGTCAGCCGCGATCTCAATAGTTGGGGAGGCTCCGCAACCGGCGACTTGCGCACGAATCCAGTGCCCCCGCCACCGACTGCGTCCGGCGGAGGATCACTCGCAAGAAATGGCGTTGGCGCCCTTACCGCCCAGGTCGTGCCACCTCCGGCCAGCATCGGCGGTCAAGGTTCCCAAGGAAACGGCGGAGGCCGCGCAGGCCATGCCGCAGGTTCCCTTCTGGGCTCCGCCGACGTCATACCGCCTCCGCCCGGTTTAGGCGGGGGCAAGGCCCTCTCTGGCAACGGACGCGGCAACAAGGGAACCGGCGCCGGCGGCCCGCTCGACTTGGGCTCCGCTGTAGCTCCGCCGAGTAACCCCGGAGGAAACGCTGCCGGCAACGGGATCATCGTCTCCAGCCAACCGGGAACGCAAGCTGGACTACCGAACTCGGCCGGCGGTGGCGCCATCGCCATGTCGCCCAGCGGCACGGCAAAAAGTGGCCTCGGCGGCAGCGGCGGGGGATCGGGCATTGGCAAAGGCAATGGCCCCGGCAGCGGGTTGCATGGAGAAGGGTCAGGCGCGGGGAAGGAAGGCACGGGGCGCGGCTCCGATCCCAACGCACACGGAGGGATTTCGCAATATCCTGGAACGGGCGGCGCGGGAAACGGCACCACCGGCACACCTGCTATGCCCGGCGTATCCGTAGAGGGCGGCACAACCACTGTCAACCTGCCGAGTTTCGGAACACCCGGCGGCGATGCACCAGCTACCGGCCCGGGGCATTCCTCGATGAATGACCACAAAAGATCGGGAGTTACGGTGATCGCGACTTCGCGCTCGGGTGGTGTGTTGCCCTACTACGGTCTGTTGAAGGGCGACAATTATTCCATCTACATCGAAACCTCGCTTGGACCGGCTGTGATGCAATACTCCGACCCGTCTTCCGCCACGCATCCTTCCCGTGAAGCGTTGAGCGAACCCGAGCCTCTCCGCAAAGACCTTCCCGATGGCCTGCGCCCAACGCGCGTCGTGTTCACCTGCATCCTTGACCGAACGGGCGTTCTGAAGGACCTGAGAGTACTGGACCCGGGTGCGGCCGAGACCACATCGAAAATCATGGCGGCGCTGCCCAAGTGGAAATTCCGTCCCGCATTTCGCGGGGATGAGCCAGTGGAAGTGACTGCGATTATCGGGTTTGGAATTGATACTCGGTAGATTGTGTTCGCCTGTCTGAGAATTAGTAGCCTTTGCGCTTATCCACCGCTGACAGTAGCGGTTTGCCGCTCAGATAGCGACGCAAGTTCTCGGAGAACAACGCGTAATGCCGTTCCCATAACTTGTCGGTCAGCGCAGCCGTATGCGGAGTGATCAGCAGATTGGGAACGTCCCACAGCGGAGAATCGGCGGCCAGCGGCTCTTTCGGAAATACATCGAGCGCAGCGCCCCCAATCCTCTTTTCACGCAGCGCCGCGGCGAGCGCGGGTTCATCCACGAGCTGCCCGCGACCGACGTTGATCAGGCAGGCATCTCGTTTCATGAACGCCAGGCGTTCGGCATTCGCGATTGCCTTCGTGCTGGCAGTCACCGGCGCGGCCAGCACGATGTAATCCGCTTGCCGAAAGACTTCGTCGATTTGAACCGCCCCGAATACGGCATCTGCGCCCTCACTTCCCTTCTCCGGATGCTCGCGCACAGCGATCACCCGCATGCCCAGAGCCTTCGCGCTTTTCACCACCGGACGTCCGATGCTGCCGAGGCCGATCATGCCGAGGGTTGCGCCCGCAACTTCCCGTACGCGCGGCAGTTCGTCCCACAGGAGCTGCTGCCCCCAAACATGCTTCTCCTGCAGGCGCACTGAGCCCGGAATTTTCTTAGCCAGCGCAAAGATGAGTGCGATTACGTGCTCGGCCACCACGGGCCCGTGCACTTCGCGCGCGTTGGTGAGAATGATGTCGTTGTTGACGAGTTCGGGAAAAATCAGCTGATGAACGGCCGCCGCCGGCGAGTGAATCCAGCGCAGGCTCTTCGCCGCCGTAATCTGTTCGGGACGGACCGACCAAGCGATGACGATCTCAGCATTGACGATTTCTTCATCCACGCGCTTGTAGTCGGGCAGGTTGACAACGTTGACTTGCGGAAATTCCTGCTGCAATCGCTTCGGGAACCAAGCCGGCGCGTTCCATTGATCAAACGGATGGTGAACGAAAATGAGGAGCTTGCGGATCGGGTCATCGAATGATCGGGTCATCGGGTGATCGAAGAATCTTCTCGGCGTCCTCCGCGTCTTGGCGGTTCAAGCTTTCAGCGGTATCCGCAAATCCGAACCCGTCATCTCTTTCGGTTCGGTAATTCCCAGAATGCCGAGCATGGTCGGTGAAATATCCCTTAGTGAACCGTTTGGCTTGAGCGTGTACTGCTTCGCATCCTCCGCCATCACGATAAACGGCACCGGATTCGTCGTATGCGCCGTATGCGGACCTCCGGTTACTGGGTCGATCATCATTTCAGCATTGCCGTGGTCGGCGGTAATCAGCATCGCTCCGCCCTTGGCGCGCACAGCTTTCTCAATCTCGCCCAGGCAGGCGTCAACCGTCTCGACCGCCCTGATAGTAGGCTCGAGTTTGCCCGAATGTCCGACCATATCGGCATTGGCAAAGTTGACGATGATCACGTCGAAGGTGCCGTCGTTTGTGGCTTTGACAACCGCTTCGGCAACGCCGGCGGCGCTCATCTCCGGCTTCAGATCGTAGGTGGCGACTCTCGGCGATTGCACCATGACACGATCTTCGCCCGGGAAAGGCTGCTCCACTCCGCCATTAAAAAAGTACGTGACATGCGCATACTTCTCTGTCTCCGCCACGCGCAGGTTGCGCATGTTTTGACCGCCCATGACGTTCGCCAAAATATTTGCCATCGACTCCGGTGGAATCACGATTGGCAGGTCGAAGTTCTTGTCATACCGTGTCATGCAAACGTACTTCAGGTTCTTCGGGACGCGGTCGCGCGGGATGGTTGCGTCAAGATCAGCCGCCCCCGGCAAATCGCTCCCACCCTTCTCGTTCAGTCCGCTATTGCGGCACAGGGCACGAGTGATCTCACGCACGCGATCGGCGCGGAAGTTAAAGCAGATGCACGAATCGTCATCGCTGATCTTAGCCAGGCCGTTCTTTGCCAACGCCTCGCCGCGCTTGTCGGTGCAGACGAACGGCACCACGAACTCGTCGGTCACGCCTTTGTTATAGGACTCTTTCATACCCTGCACGGCGTCGGCGTGTGTACCGCCGTCGGCTTTGCCTTCGACCATCGCACTGTAGGCCTTGGCGATGCGTTCCCAGCGGCGGTCACGATCCATGGCATAGTAGCGGCCATTGACGGTGGCGATCTTGCCGGAGTTGTATTCGCGCATCTTCTGTTGGAGTTGTTCGAGATAGCCAGCACCGTTGGTGGGCAGCGTGTCGCGGCCATCCATGAAGGCGTGCACAAAGACGCGCTCGACTCCCTGCTGCTTGGCCATCTTCAGGAGCGCGTAAAGATGTTCCTGGCGCGAGTGCACACCGCCATCCGACACTAGCCCGAAGAGGTGAAGTTTGCGGCCGTTGGTCCGGGCGTTCTTCATCGCTTCGACGAGCGCGGGATGCGAGAAAAACTCTCCGTTCTGGATCATCAGGTCGATGCGCGTGATGTCCATGTGCACGATGCGCCCGGCGCCAATGTTCAGGTGGCCGACTTCGCTGTTTCCCATCTGCCCTTCCGGCAGTCCGACAAACGGGCCGCTGGTGTGGATCAGAGTATTGGGATAGTCGCGCAGCAACCGGTCATAGATCGGCTTGCGTGCAAGAGCGATGGCGTTGGCCTTGGTTTCGGCGCGATATCCCCAGCCGTCGAGAATGATAAGGACAAGAGGTTTAGGACGGGACATAAATCAGCTCTTAGCTCCTGGCTTCTGGCTTTCGCAGGTCGACTGCATCGCTTCCAACGGCCACACATCTTATACTATTGCAGAAACTATCCCAGAGGATGAACATGCATATCAATGAACTCTTGCTGCCCGAATTCGACGAAGAAATCAAGAAGACGCGTACGATGCTGGAACGCGTTCCCGAAGACAAGAAAGACTTCGCGCCGCATCCCAGATCCATGCCGCTGAACAAGCTTGCGCCCCACGTGGCGCAGTTGGCTGGCTTCGGTCTTACGATCCTTACCACTCCTGAACTTGATTTCGCGAAAAACAGCTTCAAGCCTCTGCCCTTTGAATCCGCGGCGCAACTGGTCGCAGCTTTCGATGAAGGCGCTGCCAAAGTTCGCCTCGCGCTCAAGAGCACTCCGGATGAAGCCTGGACACAGAACTGGAAGCTAAGTTTTCAGGGCAAGCCGATCTTCGACGGGACGCGCTTTCTGGCCTACCGGCAAATGTTCCTGAACCACATAGTCCATCACCGCGCGCAGCTTGGCGTGTATCTGCGCTTGAATGAAAAGGCGGTTCCTGCGACCTACGGGCCTTCGGCGGATGACACGATGGGATTCTAGTTTTTGGCTCTTGGCTGTCAGCGTTTCAGCGCACTTCGCGTTGCATTCACCTTTTGTAGTTCAGCGCCTTCACCCCCAAGAACCGCGCCGCCCCGCCCAACTCCTCTTCAATCCGCAGCAGCTGGTTGTACTTGGAAATTCTGTCGGTGCGCGAAGCCGAGCCCGTCTTGATCTGCCCCACGCCGGTCGCCACCGCAAAGTCCGCGATAAACGTGTCTTCCGTTTCGCCGGAACGATGCGAGATCACTGACGTGTATCCGTTGCGGCGCGCTAGGTCGATCGCATCGAGCGTCTCGCTGACCGTGCCAATCTGGTTGAGTTTGATCAGGATCGAGTTGGCAATTCCCTTCTCGATGCCCTCGGCGAAGATCTGAATATTGGTGACGAAAATGTCATCGCCCACCAGCTGAATCTTGTCGCCCAGTTCCTTGGTCAGCAGCGCCCAACCGTCCCAGTCGTTCTCCGATAGGCCATCTTCGAGCGACACTATGGGGTAGTCATTCACCCATTTTGCGTAGTAGCGAATCATGTCTTCGGAACTCTTGGCCGACTTGTCGGATTTCTTGAAGACGTATTTTCCATCCTGGTAAAACTCGCTGGCGGCCGGATCGAGCGCAATCGCAATCTCCTCACCCGACTTGTAGCCCGCCTGCTGAATCGCCTCCAGCACGACTTCAATGGCCTCCACGTTCGACTTCACCGACGGAGCAAAGCCGCCTTCGTCGCCAACAGCCGTGTTGTAGCCGCGCTTTTTCAGCACGCCCTTCAGCGTATGAAAGACTTCCACCCCCCAGCGCAGCGCCTCAGAAAACGACGGCGCTGCCACCGGCATCACCATGAACTCCTGGAAGTCGACGTTGTTGTCGGCGTGCGCGCCACCGTTGAGAATGTTCATCATCGGCACCGGTAACACGTTCGCCGCTGCGCCGCCTAAGTACCGATAGAGCGGCAATTCACAAGCGTTCGCGGATGCCCGCGCCGCCGCCATTGAAACCGCTAAAATCGCGTTCGCGCCTAACCGCCCCTTGTTGGGCGTGCCATCAAGGTCGATCAGTCTGGCGTCGAGCGTGCGCTGGTCGGCTGCGTCCACCCCGCTGAGAGCTTCCGCAATCTCGCCATTGACGTTCGCAACCGCCTGCAGCACGCCCTTGCCGAGGTACTGGGTCTTGTCGCCGTCGCGCAACTCAACCGCCTCATGCTCGCCGGTGGACGCGCCGCTGGGCACAATGGCCCGCGCATTGGCGCCGCCATCAAGAAAAACTTCAGCTTCAACGGTCGGATTGCCACGCGAGTCAAGCACCTGGCGTCCGCGGATATCGGCAATACTGGTAAGAGGCATAAGTGCGTCCTTTATTCGTCTGATGGATTTAGAAACATGGTGCCTAATTGTAGAGACGCGGCTCGCCGCGTCTGGCTGTGTTCCCCTAACTGAGAAGCTGAATTATATCGGACGTGGAAGGACGCGGTCTGTGCGCTGGGACAGCCACATTGAACTGACCACCGCGCAATCCCCCGTACCCTATCCGTTATTGTTCCTGATTTCCACCTCGCTTAAAGTCGAACTCAACATGAAGGACCGCACGGAAACTCTGGAGATTGGTTCTCGCGCTCCGGATTTTTCTCTGGGAGCGGCCAACCGCGAGGGCACATTCACTCTCGGCGGGCTGCTCGCGCAGGGCACGCTGATTCTCGAGTTTCTACGCGGTACATGGTGACCGAACTGCGTAAAGCGCATGACTCAGTTCGAGTCGAGAAGAGGGGAAATTGAAGTGACCGGAGCGCAGTTGGCATTCATTGCCGCCGAGAAGCGGGACGGTGTATGGAAGCCGGGAAGTTTCCTGGAGAAACATCCCATCGCCAGCGTCTTTCTGCTCGATGAGGATCGGTCTGTGACCAAAGCATACGGGCTTTATCACGCGCTCGGCACCGATGCAATCAAGATCGCGCACCCGGCTACCCTCGTCATTGCTCGGCACGTCATTGATCGGGGCGACAGTGATCGGGGCGACAGTGATCGCAACGAAAATGATCGCAGCGGCGTTGTGCGCTATATCTATCGCGGCGATAACCAGCTCGACCGCGCGCCGCTGGATGAAGTTCTTGGAGCTTTGCAAGAAAAACACAACTGAATTCTGGAGGTAAGAGATCACATGAAAAAAACACTTTCACTGACATTGCTCATCCTGATCGCAACTTTCACCTGCGCACAAACCGCCCTGCCCACCGGCACCGCCGTCAAGATGAAACTCGAAACCACGCTTGCAACGTTCAGTTCGAAAGCCGGAGATCCGTTTTCGGCAAGAGTCACTGAACCGGTCGTGATGGACGGGAAAACCGTGATTCCGATCGGTACAACCATCGAGGGCCGCGTCACGAAGGCGAACGAACCGCGGCGTATTGCCGGCATGCCCACCATCGCCATCTTCCCCGAAAACCTCGTCCTCCCGAATGGCGACAGGTTCATGCTCAACGCCTCGCTGGTGGACACCAACGCGCACCACGGCACCGACGTCAACAATGAAGGGCAATTCAAAGGCACTGGCCATGACGGCAAGGATCTCACCGAAATCGGCATGGGCACCGGTGGCGGAATGCTCGTCGGCGGGCTGGCGGGTGGCGGCAAGGGCTTTCTCATTGGCGGAACCGTCGGCGCAACGGTGACAGTCGCGCACTGGCTTGGCAAACACCGTTCCGCGATGCTTCCCGCGGGAACGGAGTTGGTGATGGAATTGAACCGTCCGATGACGATGACTGTGGCCAGCGGCGGGCAGTAGGGCTTAAGAGGATAATGATGAGTGGATTGTTCGGGCAAGAGCGCAAGCCGTTTTTCCCGTACCATCCACTATCCACTCACGCGGAAGATTGACGACTTGCAACGGCAGGGGTTTCTCGCTGCGCACGGACTGCAATGGCGCGGAGCCACATACGGCGAAGCAGAGCGCTTCCGGGATATATCGCGGTCCAGTAGGCTGCGAATCGCAATCGTGCGCTCGCGCTGGTGGCAAAGATCCGCGTCTCAGTACTCAGCACATGTTCGGCGGCACTTTCGCGCTCGATCAAGAAATTCATCGCAGCCAATGCGAATCCGGGCGCTCGGAGAGACTTGAATTCCTGAGGTGTTGGCCTTTGTCTCAACCTCCATCGGCGTGGCGCAATGACGACTATACCTACAACAATTTCACGATTCGGCTGATTGGCAAGCAGCACGAACGATGTCTTGGTCGCGACGTCCAGGATCGGCTGGTTGGCAGGCGGATTCAGAATGCTTGCCGGTCCGCGACGGCCAAGCCGCCGAATCCAGGTCAGTCCGCGAAAGAGAAAAATGTCGTCGGCGGTCACTGATTTGATTGCATCGAAAATCTCTTCCGCCTGCGCGCGTATGCTTGTGGAGTGATACTCACGGAACTGGTACACGGGAACAAACTGATCGAGTTGTGTTCGGGGAACCATGTTGGCGCTTTGCTTTTCGACTGAGCCTAGAAGGAACACGAGAATTAGACAAGCCGCCTTCCGATCGATGGATAGGTAGAACTCGCCTTCACCCGCCCACTGCCAGCAGATCCTCTTCCGCCAGCAACTCCAGTTCGATCCAGCCTTCCACCGGCAAGGCGTCAACCGGCAAATGGTTCTGCCACACGCTGAAGCGCAGCCGTAGCCGGGTGGTCAGCAGATCCGAACTCTTTGGTCCTCGCACCTTAGCAATCTCCAGTGGAGCCGCAAGCAGCCAGGTGAGAGGCAAGCGAAACTCAAAATTCCGGACGAGTGCCACCCGCGCATCTTGCTCGCCCGAATCCGTCGAATCTGCCACCGGCTTGTCTTTCCCCTGCGTCACTTTCCACGACTGAATGCGGCCTTCGTCCACGGCCGCACCCAACCGCAGTTCACGCCGGGGCTTGGCGGCATGGTTGGCCCACGACTCCAGATTCACTACCACTTCGAATGCGTCCTGTGGCACTTTACCGGTGAAATCCAGCCGGCCGTAAACATACTGCTCGTCGATGCCGGCAAACACTTCATCCATCAGAAACTGCTTGCCGTGCATGGAGCCCGAACGCTGATCAGACGTGTAACGCGCCGCCCCCATCCATTCGAAGTAACGCACCATGTCGCCTGTGACCCTTGGATGGACATAGGCTGTCTGCGGCGTAAACGAAGGCCTCACCGCTTCTCCGGCTATCGGCTGCGCCAGATAATCAGGCGGGGTTCCACCCAGCGCTTGATAAATATTCGACAGGTGTTTGCGGTAGAGCTCGTCGAAGTCGCGATCGTTCGCGGTATGGTGTTCCGGTCCGTACCACCAGTTCCAGTCGCTGCCCTCGGCGATCAGGATCTCTTCAAATGCGAGCTTGCGTTGTTGCTCGGTTGCTCCCGGTGCCGCTTGCGCATAGAAATTGCGCGCGTGGTAGAGGTAATCCCAAGCCTTGTTGTCTTCGGGCGCTCCAATCCAAACATTGAAGTTTGCATTGATCCACGACCCCGGCACGATCGACTTGAGATGACCGGCGCCCTTGTGGCGCGCAATCGCCTCGCTCACGGTCACCGCTTCAATCCCCGGATCCTTCTGCAAAGCGTCGTAGAATCTCCGCAAGAATTCTCGCCCCGAATGCGGGTAGTATTCCCAGGCATTCTCGCCATCCAGAATGATTGGAACCACCGCGTCTTGCCCGTTCGCAGTCACCGGCTGCGCCGATTCCTTGATTTTGTGGATGAGATTATTGGCAGCGTCTTGCGGCGGCATTCCCGAATATACGAACCCGATCAGGTCGGAAAGCGTGTGGTCGCGGAAGAGCAGATTCATCCGCGTATCGGAATTGGCATTTTCGTAGCGATAAATCGTGTAGAGCCGGTGCGCCAGGTCGGAATTCAGATGACCGTAACCGTCGCGTGAGAAATTTATCCCCAGACTCCGCCCCAGGACGCCTTCGTCGGTTGCCATCCACTGCACTCCAAGCTGGTGTGCAATCGTCAAAGCCTCTTCGGAAACGCTGCCCTCCGACGGCCACACCCCTCGCGGCCGCACGCCAAATACTTTTTCGTGCAGGTCGAGCCCACGCTGCAATTGCTCGCGAGCATCCTCGGGATGGCAATAGCGGTTCTGCGGCAAAGGCAGGCCCGGGGAGGAAACCGCGCCCATCTGCGTGTCGCACACCAGCGGCAGAATGGGATGATAAAAAGGCGAAGTCGAAATTTCGATCAGGCCTTTGTTTGCCGCCTCCGCATGCACTGGCAGGACCCGGCTGAGCAGTTCGCGCTCCCGCGCGATCACAAACCGTTGGTCTTCGAGCGTATAGTTTCGGCCTTTGCGGATCAGATCCGCAACGTCCTTCTCCACCAGAAAATACTCGTCGAACCATCCGATCTGCGAGAGCACCTGCAAGTCAGTGAAGTCCTGAACCTGAAAATGTCTATCCGCGCGCTCGGGTGAATCCCCCGCCCCGCGAAATTTCTCCCACAGCTCGCGGTAGCGCGGATAGCGCCCGATGACATTCACCGGATGCGCCTGAAAGAAATATTGCAGTGCAAACCGCCGCTCCTGTTCCGTCAGATCCTTCGCAGGCTTGCTCGCAACCTGCAGAAAAGGGTCTTGGGCGTCTCCCGAAACATAATCCTGAATCTGCGTAATCAGCGACGGCACCAGATTGAACGTCTGATGCACCTGCGGGAACTCGTCCAGCAGCTTCACCATCCCGTAGTAGTCTTTCAAAGCATGGAGGCGCGTCCAGGGAAGGCGATACTGCCCCGTCACCAGGTCTTTGTAGAACGGTTGGTGCTGGTGCCACAGAACGACAACGCGCAGTTGAGCCATGGCTTTTGGTTCCACATACCTACATCGGCAGATTTTCAGTTTAATTCATTGGGCAATTTTTGCCGCGCGGAATCGCCCAGAACAAGCGCGATAATGTGAGAGCGGTACACACCATGAATTCGCAAGTCAAAGTCATCTTCTTCGATGTGGGTAACACGCTGCTATTTCCCAATCGCGAACGCATTCACGCGCCTCTCGCCGAACGCGGCATCGTGCCCGATCCCGAGCACCTGCGCGATCTGGAATGCCGAACCAAGAATCGGTTCGACGAGCTGATGACTGAAAACGGCAGCACCGACCATAGCTTTTGGTGGATGTTCTACTCGCAGTTGCTCTCGGAGATCGGACTTAATGACGACGCAGTCCTGGATCAACTCGTCGCGGGCATCCGAAAATCCGGCAATTGGGACACGATTCGTCCCGGCACCGCCGAACAACTGCACGAGATCGGCGAGCGCTACCGTGTTGCTGTCATTTCCAATGCGGATGGCAAGATCGAAGACGTACTGCAAAGGTGCGGCATCGCCCGCTGCTTCCGCACCATCACCGACTCCGGACTTGTCGGATACGAGAAGCCGCACCCGGAAATCTTCCGCCAGGCCCTGAACAGCATGAATGCCAAGGCTGAAGAGAGCCTCTATGTCGGCGACGTCTATTCCGTGGACTACATCGGCGCCACCGGCGCAAGTATGCAAGCGCTGTTGATGGACGTGCCAGGCGCATACCGCGACAAAGGAGTGCCGCGAGTGGAGTCGCTTGCAGAGTTGCAGATCGTCCTGCGCGGAAGTTGATATTTCCGTAGAGACGGGCAAGCCCACTCTCTACACCTCGATCACCTGATGATCATGGCAATCTGGATGGATGGCCTGATAGAGATTCACGAGCAGTTCCGGCCCATAGCGCGCCACAAAGCTCACGCCCGCGACTTCGCGCTCCTGCAGCGCCTTATGCGGAAATAGGGCGTTGCTCAACGCATCCGCGTGCCGCGTGATGACCTCATTTCGCAGCAGTTCGGCTCGTGACGCACTCCGATGCAGCCGGTTGATCTGATACCACATCCTGGTCCGGGCACGGTCTGTCGCCTCGATGAGGGTGGAATCCAGCTTGCCGATGGACTCGCGGACCGCTGTCATCGACTGCTCAATACGCGCGTAGGCTTCCGAAAAGTGGGCCTGCAAATCCGATGGCAACGAGCGAGCTGCAATGGCTTCTCGAACCCTTTCCGGGCCGAGAAACATATCGGGCAGGCCCAATTGGTAGCGCGCCAGAATACGCTCGGGCTTGGCTTCGAGCAACGTCGCCGAAAACCTGGGCAGAATCGGTGTGACTCGCCCCAACAGTTTCTCGTAGACCACGGCGACCTGGGCAAAGTATGCGACTTCCGCCGCTCCGCCGGTATAAACAAGCGTGGGCAGCAGGTAGTCCTGCACTACAGGACGTAACAGAACATTCGGATTGAACGACTCCGGAGCCCGTTCAATGCGGTCAAGCAACTCCTGGGGCGAGATCCGCTCCTCACCCACCGCGAAGCCGCCACCGCTGGCGCTGGCGCCATTATTCCTGCGCCGCACCACCGTGCGCGCGCCATTCTTGACCTCAAAAAGGAGCGTGGTGGCCGAAGTCACTTTGACCTGCTGATGATATCCCGCCGCTTCGAGCGCCTTGCCTCGCGCCAGCAATGCCTCATCGAGTTCGGGGGCCCGTTCGATCGCGTTGCGGAACAAGGGTTTTGCGAGATCGTGGAACTCCTTGTCGGCGGGATCGAGCAGTACGACGCCCCAATCCGCAAACAACCGCGCAAACAGCAGGGCAAACGCGCTGCCCAAACTTTCGCCCGGACGATACGCCTCACGCAGCCACGCCGTAACGTTGGAACTGGAACTGGAGTTGGAATCTCCCAGCAGCCCAGCGGCGCGCTCGACCACCGTTTCAACTTCCGGCCCGAACTTGACGGTGCCCACGGGCGCATCGGCCACCGCGTTACCTTCAAACGCGTGGCTTTCCACCGTGAATGGTTCCGGAAGGCCGTGCTCGGATAGCAGCGCTACCTGGTTGACCTCGGCCAAATCGTGATCCTCGGTCGCCAGCCAGAAGATTGGAACGCAGTCCACTCCGGCCACCGTCGCCTGATCCGCGAGCTTGACCGCAGTCAGAGCCTTGAAGATTGAAAACAGCGGACCGCCAAAGAGGCCGACTTGCTGTCCCGTAACCGCCGCCAGCGCTCCTCGCCGGAACCGCTCAATATTGGCCAGCGTCCTCGGAGAGGCACTCCACGCGCGATTTTGGCGCTCGAGAATTTCGCTTACTTTGGAGCGGCGCGCGGCGTCGTAAGTGACGCGCTGCGATTCGTCCTTCACCCACTCGGAAAAAATCGGAGAGCGTGGATACATCCCGCGGACGGAGGGAGTGTAGGAAAGATAATCGAGGAAGAGACGTGTGGTGTGCGGAATCTGCTGGAATGGCAGACACTGCGACTTCATCGGCAGCTCTCCGGATGTCGCGCGATACATTCGCCGATAGTTGCGATCCGCATATGTTTCCGTTCTTTCGGAATTACCCGCACGGGAATTCTCGCGCACCCAACGTAGCACGCCCGGGCGGCCAGCGCGAAACTCAACTACATCAGATGATGCGGAAGCGGTCTGGTTGCAGAGAGTGCGAAGGAATTCAGGCTGGGGCGATGCGGAGGGCCGAAATGATGCGACCCGGGTTGCTGGTGAAAGGGGATTTATCGACAGTTAACCTGGCCGGAAACACAATTCTCGCGGTTTTTCGCTATTACTGCTTCGGCTGCAACACTGGCAGTGCAGGGCGATAGTCCAATAACTGCCTGAGTGTTTCCGATGTCTTGAGATCGCGTTCCGAACGTTCCTTCGTGCAGCGTTCCGCTGCCATTCTGTTCGGCAACAACTTGAGCGCCCATTCGGGCGCTGTAGAGCAAGAACTGGCGCTAGCATAAGGCGCTCCGAAACCGACGTACTCCAATGATTCGAAGCGACCATCTCCGTCCGTGTCGAAATAACGGAGGGTAGTGAACCCACAACCGAGAACTCCTCCCGGCACCAATCTGGTTCTATGTTTCCTCTCGGGCTGTTGTGAAACTGCCTTTTGAACTCGTTGCCACATCGGGGGTTCAGCACGGCGTAAGCTTACAGAAACCACGTCGTATGCGTAGGTTCGACCCAGAATCCGAAATTGCAAGATGTCCGTTACGAGTTGCACATAACCGGGAACAAACTTAAGCGAATGTCCATCTGCCGAAATTTGAAAGCCCTGTAGATCCAACTCAACGTCTTCTGTCGGCTTGTAGTGAATGACCTGATTTCCCGTCTCATCGAAGTCCGTTCCAACGACGCTAGCACCTGTTAACCCGGGAATCGTCCAACCATCCTCATAGATGAAGACTTTTGGAACCTGTAAAGTGCCGTCGAGTCTTGGGAGACCACACCCTGCAACGGGAGGCATCTGCGCAAACGCGAACGTGCCGACAAAAAAGATCACTCCGAGCACGGAAATCGAGGTGGCCCTCATGCCCCTTATTGGAAGCCGTCGTGCGTGATTTTTCAAGATTACTGTTGTGAACTGACACTCGCAACAAGGAGCGAATCCGCTATGACGTTGTCGCCCAACCTCTAGCGTCTCTCAAACACCACCGCCACCTTATCTTCGTAAGCCACCCGCCAATCCTGCGGAAGTTCGCGGAGCAGGTTCGCTAGGGTGGAGTCGGTGGGCAAGAGCGCCGTACGAATCTGCCACTCTTTCAGCACGTTCTGCCATCCCGGTTCGGCCTGCATCAGGATCAGGTACTCGCGAACCCGGTCCGAACCATAGAGATCGTGACGGTCATCCACTACAACTTTCCGCTCCGGATATATCCTGTAAATGAGATAGCCTCCCCAGGAGTCGGTCGAGAAAACCGGCTCCCTAATCGGTTGCCTCCCCTGAGGCTCCTCCTGTAGGAAAGTCACCGCCGCGACCGGCATCTTCTGCGGATCAAAGTGTGCATCAATCAGCTGTCTCGAGCCTAGCCGGCCTCCTTGAAGGCAAATCGCCAATGCAAGGGCCACCGATACAACCGGCCACAGATGGCCTCGAAACTGCATTTCCTGAGTGCCCATCCGATCGGAGAAGTTTGAAATTCGGGCCGTGCTCTTGCGCACAAATTGCCAGGCACCCGGCTTATCCGCCAGCGAAGTGAAGTTTTCCCACAGGATCGGTCCGACTATCAGCGCCAGCAGCATCGACGAAACCGGCAGATTGCGCGACGAATAGAATCCCGCATACGCCGAGAGCAGCACCACCAGCAGGTGGCTGAGCCGCAGCTTTTTACCACTGCCCCAAAACGCGATCAGCGTGAGCATCAGGATGACGGCGAAACAGCGCTGCGCCCAGCCGTGAAAATCCGGCGAGCGGAACTCGTCGATCCGGTTCATCAGGTAGCGATCGCTCAGATAGCGATAGATGTGCGCGTGCAGTCGCCAGCCAAATGGATTCACGAGCGTCGCCAGTGCCGAGGCCACCCATGCCCAAGCCATGGCGCGAGCTTGATGAGCAGCCTGAATCGCGGCGAACGCATCCTTCGCGCGAACACTCTCTACGAAGGCAGCAACCGTGTAGATCCCGAGGAGCGCCATGCCGAAAAGCCATCCGCCATGCAGGTTCACCCAAAGCAACATCGAGGCGGGAAAGAACCAGGGAACCCAGCGCGGCAGGCTTCCGTGCTCACATCGTTCCCCCTTATCCCAATGAGCCCAACGTTCCAGTACAACAAACCACAACACAGACAGGAGCCAGCTCACAATGTGCGGGCGCGCGTACAGATGAATCGCGGAAGCGGCCTCCGCCAGCAGCATCAGTACAATCGCCAGCAGCAGGCCGGTTCCGCGCCGCAGCAGTTGCGAAAGCAGCAGCACAAAAGTCGCAGCTATGAGCAGGGCGCACAGCCAAACCACTCCGTTCAGCCCGCAGGCCTGATGGAGAATCCCGAGCAGCAGGTCGTACAACCACTCCCACGCAAACCAGGGCTGACCTTGCATGGTGGAAGAAAACGGATCGGTGCGGGGAAGGGAGCGGGTCGCGAGAATCTGTTCGCCGGTTCGGATGTGCCATCCGATGTCCGCATCCGCCAGCGGCCGATTCGACAAAGGACCCGCCAACAGCGACCAGAAAAGAAAGATGAAAATGATGTCGCGGACGGAAGGCTGAAGGCAACGCAGGGCTGTCGAACTGGGCTCGGCCGTGGTCATCGAAGTTCGCAGAACGGGCGGTGAAGAAGCAGTGTATAAGGTTTCAAAGTTTCAAGGCTTCATAGTTTCAAGGAACCAGCAAAGCCCGGCGCCGCGAACCCTGACGTATCTTTGAAACCTTGCTCTGGTCGGCAGCAAAAGTTTTCGACGGAACGGTCATTCTATGAATCTCTATAGTAGAGCCCATGAGCCCAACGCCAACGAGCGAAGGTCTGAGACCGAAAGTGGTGATCGTGGGGGCTGGTTTCGCGGGCCTGACCGCCGCCCGACGGATCGCACGGCTGCCCGTTCGGGTTACCGTCGTAGACCGGAAAAATCATCATACATTCCAACCTCTGCTCTACCAGGTCGCTACCGCCGGCCTGTCTCCGGGTGAAATAGCGGCTCCCATCCGCTGGATCCTGAGAACCCATTCCAATGTTGAAGTGTTGCTTGAAGAAGTGGTTGATTTCAAGCTGGAACAAAAGCAAGTCATCACGAAGGAGCAGGCGATCGATTACGACTTCCTGGTCATCGCCTCCGGGGCGACCCATGCCTATTTTGGCCACGAAGAATGGGAGCCGCTGGCACCCGGTCTGAAGACAATTGAAGACGCGCTCGAAATCCGCCGCCGCGTTCTGCTGGCCTTCGAACTGGCCGAGCGGCAGAAGAACGAGCGCCAGACCGCCGACGACAAATCTCCGCTCCAGTTTGTGGTCATCGGAGGCGGCCCCACCGGCGTCGAACTAGCGGGAACGCTGGCCGAAATCGCACACCATGCTCTGAACCATGAGTTTCGCAATATCGATCCGAAGCAAACCCGCATACTGCTCATCGAAGGCGGACCTCGCGTGTTGGCGGCCTATTCCGAGGAACTTTCCCGTAAAGCTGAAGCTCAACTGCGACACCTGGGCGTCGAGGTTCGCACCTCCCATATGGTCACCCGCATTGAGCCCGGCGCGGTTTGGGTCGGCGACGAAAGGATTGCATCCCCAGTGGTCTTATGGGCGGCGGGCGTGGCTGCTTCGCCACTGGGCCGAAGGTTGGGAGTGCCCGTCGATCGCGCCGGCCGCGTAGTCGTTCAACCTGACCTCAGCATTCCCGGACATCCGGAGGTATTCGTAATTGGCGACCTCGCTGCGCTCAAAGACGAAGCGGGCAAGTTGCTGCCCGGAGTCGCTCAGGTCGCCATCCAGCAAGGCAACTGGGTTGCGGACACCATCGGCCGCGACCTTGAAAATCAGCCGCGACGCAATTTTAGTTATCAGGACAAAGGCAGCCTGGCCACGATCGGCCGTGCCGCGGCTGTGGCCCAGTTCGGCAAGTTCGAGCTGTCCGGCTATTTCGCCTGGCTGGCGTGGCTGTTCATCCACATTCTTTTTCTTATCGGGTTCCGCAATCGCCTGCTGGTGATGATCCAGTGGGCATGGTCGTATCTCACTTACGAGCGCGGCGCCCGCCTCATTACAGGCAGCGATGAGCTGCCGGGCTGGATCCAGCCTCAGCCGCCCGAGCCTCGGCCCAAGTCACAACCCCAACCCGAAGCCGACGGAACCACTGAGCCATCGGTTCCCGTCGACCGGTCGCACTCGTGATGCGCCGTCTCCGGTGCCGATATAATCAACTTGTGGTGAAACGCGCTGCTGTTTTCGTCTTTGTGGTTTCGCTGCTCTTCTGCTTGTCGCTGCGCGCCCAGGACATTCTTACCTCTAACGGAACTGTGGTCGGCCAAATCGCGATCGGTCGCACCGTAGTCGTGATTCCCTTCGAGAATGCGTCTCCGACCCCAGGTCTGGAATGGATCGGCGAGTCCTTTCCCGAAGCCTTCCATCAGCAGCTCAATTCTCCCGTGCTATACGTAGCCAGCCGAAAAGAGCGCCTGCGGGCCTACGACCGGCAAGGCATTCCGGCTGGCGTTCACGCTTCGCGCGCCACCCTCTACCGGCTCGCCGAACAGATGGATGTGGACTACGCCGTACTCGGCTCCTACAGTTATGACGGAGCGCGTCTGACTGCCATCGCCCAGTTGCTCGACATGCGGGGTCAGAAACTCTTGCCCTCCGTCACGGAGTCGGCGCCACTGACCGATCTCGGCGCCCTACAATCGGCGCTGGCCTGGGATCTGCTTCGCCTGATTCGCGCCGACTTCTCCGTGCCCAAAGAAAAGTACATCGCGAGTGTTGCTCCCGTCCGCCTGGACGCGCTGGAAAATTACGTACGGGGCATGCTGGCCACTACGGCTGAAGAAAAAGTGCAGCACTATCGCGAAGCGGTTCGCCTGAATCCGGATTACGCTCAAGCCTGGCTGGAACTGGGTAAGACCTACTACGACGAGCACACGTACGAACCGGCGATCGCCGCGCTCTCCCAAATCCCGCATTCTTCGGAAGTCGCCCGCGAGGCAAATTTCTATCTCGGTCTCGCCGCCTACGCTCATGGAGACTTCGCGAAATCCGAAGGCGCCTTTGAGTTCGTCGCCGCACGTCTGCCTCTGGCCGAGGTATATAACAACCTCGGCGTGGTTGCCGCCCGCCGCAGCCACAGCTCAAAGACGACCGCCGACTATTTCCAGCGTGCGATTCAGAACGATCCGAGCGATGCCGACTATCACTTCAACATGGGAGTGACTCTGGCCGCGGATGGCGATCGCGCCGGCGCGGCGCGTGAACTGCGCACGGCGCTCGATCATCGTCCGAGCGACGCCGAGGCGAAAATGCTGCTCGACTCCCTTACGTCTTCTGCCGGCAGTATCGTTCCCAGCAGTGCGACTTCGAAGATTCCACTCGAACGAATCAAGCGCGACTACGACGAAGACGCTTTCCGCCAGATGACGATGCAGATGGGGAGTTGGGCTGAGGAACGCTTTGCCCGCTCCGATCCCCGAGCCCACGCGCGCTTTCACGTCGAACTTGGCAAAGAACTCCTGGCCCACGGTTTCACCACCGAAGCCGACGCCGAATTCCGTCACGCCGCTGCGGTTGATCCCGCAAGCACCGCGCCGCTTACAGCTCTTGCCGAAGATTACGACGCTCGCGGCGACGCTCACGAGGCCCGCGCCCAAGCCGAGGCAGCTCTCCGCATTCGCGAATCTGCCGAGGCTTACTTGATTCTTGCGCGCCTCGATTTGCGAGAAAATAGAATTGAAGCAGCAGCCCAGAACATTAATCGGGCACTGCAACTCGAACCCGGCAATTCCGCCGGTCAGGACTTGAAGCGCACCTTAGCAGCCAAGCTCGCGGAGAAAGCGCAGCCGCTGTCACCGCCATGAGCCTCATAGAAATGAAGCCATTCAAACCAGTTCTCAGTTCTCGGTTCTCAGTTCTCAGTGGCAAACTCGCATTGCCTTTTCTGTTCGCCGTTCTTGCCTCTGTATTTTCTGCTATGCCGTGCTCCGCCGACGTCTTAAGGATCGCGGTAGACGATGCCATCCAACCCGTCACCGCCGAATACATTGGCCGTGCACTCGACGTAGCAGCCGCGAATCATGACGAAGCTGTCCTGATCGAAATGAACACGCCCGGCGGACTGGTCGATTCGACGCGCGAAATCATCGAGAAAATCGTGGCCTCGCCAGTCCCGGTCATCATCTACGTGACACCCAGCGGCAGCCGCGCCGCATCTGCCGGCTTCTTCATCCTCGAATCCGCGGACGTCGCGGCCATGGCGCCGGGAACCAATACCGGAGCCGCGCATCCCGTCATCCTGGGCGGCGAAAAAATGGACGACGTGATGAAAATGAAAATGGAGAATGACGCCGCTGCCTTGATGCGCTCCGTCGTCGCCAAGCGCGGCCGCAACGTCGAGTTGGCGGAGAGTGCAGTGCGCGAGTCGAAGTCGTTTACCGATCAGGAAGCACTCGACAAGAAATTGATCGAGTACATCGCCCCGAACGAACAGGAACTCTTTCATCAATTGAGCGGGAAGAGCTTCAAGCGTTTCAACGGAACGACCGTGACGCTCAGCCTGGACAACCAACCGGTGCGCGACTATCGCATGACCCTCAAGCAGCGCATTCTCTCCTACATCATGGACCCGAACGTAGCGTTCATCCTGCTGGCCATCGGCGCATTGGCGCTGTATGCGGAATTCAACCACCCCGGCGCGGTCATTCCTGGAACCGTGGGCGTGGTCTTCATCCTTCTGGCGGCATTTGCGTTGAACCTGCTGCCGGTGCGCTTCGCGGCAATCGCCATGATCATCGGAGCTTTTGCGCTCTTCGCCGCCGAGGCCAAGTTCGCGAGCCACGGCGTGCTCACCACTGGCGGAATTGTCCTGTTGACGATGGGCGGCCTGTTTCTGGTCGACGCGCCCATTCCGGAAATGCGCGTCCGGCTCGTGACCGCGCTTGCGGTCAGCATCCCGCTCGGACTCATCACGGCCTTCCTGATGAGCATCGCCGTGCGCGCCCGCCGCAACAAGATTGTCACCGGCAAACAAGGATTGATCGGCGAAATCGGCATCGCCCAATCCATGCTGGCGCCAGCCGGAAAAGTGTTCGTCCACGGCGAGCTTTGGGACGCCGTCTCCACAGTCCCCGTTCCCGCCGGAGAGCAGATTGTCGTGCGCCAAGTTGATGGGCTCACGCTGCGCGTCGATCCCGTGGGGGCGACGAGGCCGGTGATGGCTTAGCCCTCCGCATGGTAGTGTTAATCCCCGCAGGGGAGAAAACCAAACCATGTGCTTTTCAGCCACGGCGAACTTTGTAGGCAGCGGAGTTCTGGGTGCCGTCGGCGTCGTCACCTTGGCGAAGGTGAAACACAGGCGCGAACTGCTTTTCGCAGCGCTGCCCACGCTTTTCGCCATTCATCAGTTCATCGAGGGATTCGTCTGGCTGGGATTGGATGGGATTCTCTCGCCTGCGGTGGCGCACGACATGGGCGCGGCGTTCATGCTCTATGCGCAGGGGCTCCTCCCTTTTCTGCTGCCGCTCAGCGTAGTGCTGTTCGAGCCTACCGCGAAGAGCCGCAGACGCATGCTGCCGTTCCTCGTGCTCGGCGGAGGAACGACGCTCTATATTTTGTGGGCACTGACGGCATACCCATTGGAGCTGTACGTCAGGGGAAACAGTATCGTGTACATCAATCAGGCGACAAACAACGAAGCGGTAGCGGTGCTGTATGTGATTGCAACTTGTGGCTCGCTGTTTTTCTCGAAGATCAAGATGATGGTGGTCTTCGGCGCGGCGAACCTGGCGATACTGCTGGTGGTAATGGAAGTCAAGCGGTACGCGTTCACCTCGCTGTGGTGTGCTTACGCGGCGATCGCCAGTGCGATTATCCTCGCCTACTTCTGGAAAAGCATCGAAGAGCGGCCGTTCGAGTACGCGTAGCTTGGGTGAAGGGCGAGTCTCGTGACCCGGGGGCCGGGCTCTGACTACGTGGCTGCTTCGCTTCGCGAAGCGGCTACTCCGCTCAGGATGACATTTTATGCAGAGCACCCGCATCTTCCCCAGCAACCGCGCAGTCAGGCCGTCACTGCCGATAAGCGCTCGCTTGCGCTACAATCCGCTCATACTCTGAGTTACGAGTTGCGTGGAGGCCTATATGCCCGATCTCGGGTTTCCGGTGATCACCGTTGCCGTCGTCATCGTCATCATCTACCTGCTAAGTTCCATCAAGATCCTGGCCGAATATGAGCGCGGCGTCATCTTCCGGCTTGGACGCCTGCTGGGTACGGCCAAGGGGCCGGGCATTATTCTGGTGTTCGCCCCGATCGACCGCATGGTACGGATTTCGCTGCGGCAGGAAGCGATCGAGGTTCCGCCGCAGGACGTCATCACCCGCGACAACGTCACGTTGAAGGTCAACGCGGTCATTTTTTTGCGCGTGATCGATCCGAACAAGGCAGTGGTGGAAGTCTCCAATTACGCCTACCAGACTTCGCAGTTTGCGCAGACTACTTTGCGCTCGGTGCTGGGCGAACAGGAACTCGACGAATTGCTCGCTCACCGCGA
>Ga0181538_10000482_pt1 | contig 47178 bp, 41 predicted proteins | sample PEATcosm2014_Bin_40_FD_119773 | JGI IMG/M metagenome (GOLD analysis project Ga0181538, IMG submission 119773) | Peatland microbial communities from MTU Mesocosm Facility, Houghton, MI, USA - PEATcosm2014_Bin23_30_metaG | ecosystem: Environmental > Terrestrial > Soil > Wetlands > Peat | place...
CTGCGCTTGGGTTTATCCCCGCCGCGACGCCGATGGTTTGAGGGATTATTCGCTGCCGCACAGCAAATCACTACCCATTGCTTGGGTTGATCCACAACCCTAATGCAAAATCCGGGTTGAAACCGTTTTCCGCACCCGCAGCCGCAAAGCCGTTGAAACGGCTTGGAGCCGCATCGCCAGCACCCACCGGGCTGAAGCCCGGTGCTAATGAGAGGTTGCAAGAAACTGAGATGCGCCCTGTGTTGCGATTCATGTGACACGCGGCTTGCGTTTAAAAAGGCAAAAGCGCATTTTCTCCAACTGAAAATGAAAACCCGCCCATGAAAAAAACCGTCTGGATTTCACTGATGATGCTGGCTGTGGTTGTCCGCGCCGCCGATGCGCCCAAAGTCAATTCAACCAATTCGCCCGCTGCCGGGACCAACGAGCCGCCCGCCGCAAAAGTCGAAGCCGGGACGATTCCTGACGCCACGCACAAGCCGGTCTTCACAACCAACACCGTGACCATCGCCGGCCAGCGCGTGACCTACGTGGCCGAGACGGGCATGTTGCCGCTGCTCAAGCCCGACGGCACCTCCCGCGCGTCCGTCTTTTACGTCGCTTACACCCGCGCGGGCCAGACCAACCTGGCCGCGCGGCCCGTCACGTTTTGTTTCAATGGCGGTCCCGGCTCGTCATCCGTGTGGCTGCACCTCGGCGCACTGGGTCCGCGCCGCGTGAAAATGAACGAGGACGGCACATTGCCGCCGCCGCCCTTCGGCCTGGTGGACAACGAGTATTCCATTCTGGACACCAGCGACCTGGTGTTCATTGACCCGGTCGCCACCGGTTTCAGCCGCCCGGTGAAAGACGAGAAACCCGACCAGTTTTTTGGTGACTCGGCCGATCTCGATTCCGTCGGCGAATTCATCCGGCTCTGGACCACGCGGCACGAACGCTGGCTCTCGCCGAAATATGTCTGCGGCGAAAGTTATGGCGTCTTCCGCGCGGCGGGGCTGGCGGAACATTTGCGCGGCGGCTGCGGCATGTATTTGAATGGCATCATCCTTGTCTCCGGCGTCCTGGACTTCAGCACCATCTGGAGCCAGACGGGAAACGATCTGCCTTGCGCGTTGATTTTGCCGGCCTACACGGCGGCGGCGCAATTCCACAAAAAACTCCCGCCGGATTTGCAGAACAATCTGCCCAAGGCGCTCGCCGAGTCGCGCGCGTTTGCCCGGGGCGAATATACCGCCGCGCTGCTGCAAGGCGAAACGCTTTCCACGAACGAAACCAAAAAAATCGCCGCCGAACTCGCGCGGCTCACCGGGTTGAAGCAGCAGGTGATCGAGGACAACAAGCTGCGGATTGACGAGTCCGTTTTCCGCAAGCAATTGCTGCGCGATCAGGGTTTGATCCTCGGCGTTTATGACGCGCGTATCACCGGCCACGATGACAATCCGGCGTCGCCGTATCCGGATTTCGACCCGTCCAGCGCGGCGACGCGCGGGCCGTTCGCGGCGGCCATCAACAGCTATGTCCGCAGCGAATTGAAATTCGAGGACGACCTGCCCTACGAATTGCTCGCCGGGGTGCAGCCGTGGAATTACGGCGTCCGCAACAATTACGCCAACGCCAGCGACCGGCTCGCCGCCGCGATGAGCCAGAACGCCTACCTGCGCGTGCTGGTGCTGGGCGGGCGCTGCGACCTCGTCTGTCCGATTGACACGATGCGGCACGCGCTGGACCACATGGCGCTCGCGCCGGCCTATCGCACGAACATCACCTACGCCGAATACGACGCCGGCCACATGATGTATGTCAACCTGCCCGACCTGAAAAAGATGCAGCAGGACCTAGAAATTTTCCTGAAGCCGTGATTTTCGTAACAACCGAGGTGAATCGGCTTTAAAATTTCGATTCACGCTTTCCCGACGTTTGCGTGGAATGAGTATTTACGCTCGCTCCCACCTTTTGTCCTCTCCCCCAGGAGAGGAAACAGCTTTCGCTTGTTTCTGGTTTGGCGGATGAGCGTCCGGCCAATCCAGTCGTATAAATTTTCAAAGGCGCGGCAAACGATTCTCCCTCTCCTGGGGGCGAGGGCCGGGGCGAGGGCGGATGTCATCCTTGCATCCATAATGTCGTGGCTGCACCCGAAGAGTCCGGTTCAAGCCGAGTCACCCGCTGAAAATTTCGAAGGGCCAGATTTACGAGACCGACCACACCCCTCGCTTCTCGCGTAAATCGTAAATCATAAACCGAAAATAATGAGCGAACTGATCTCGCTCTGCGGGACTGCCACAGCTATTCGTGGACGCGAATGAACGTCTTGACGGCGTGATTGCCCGCGGCCATGGATTGGAACAACTCCGGCAACCGCGTCAGCGGGCACTCGCCGTCCACAAAATCCGCCGCGCGAACCGCGCCCGCTTCGATGAATTCCAACGCCCGCCGAATGGTGCGCGGCGTGTGATGAAAACTCGCGAGCAGGGTGAGATTGGAATAATGGATGAGCGTCGTGTCGAGCGTGATGGTGGCGCCGGACGGGCAGCCGCCAAAAAAATTCACCGCGCCGCCCTTGCGCACCAGATGCGCGGCGGCTTCCCAAACCGCCGGATGGCCAACCGCCTCAATCACCGCGTCAAAATGCGTTTTCGTTGCTTCGCGAACTTTGGCGACCAATCTGCTGCCGTCGCCGATGTCCACGATCTGATTTGCGCCGAGCCGGCGCGCGGCGTCCAGCCGTGGCGCGCGCCGGCCGGCGACGGTGACGTGGCAGCCGAGATTTTTGGCCAGCACGGCGAACATCAAGCCAATCGGCCCGGCGCCGATGACCAGCACGTTTTGTCCGGCGCGCAGTTGCGTGTCCTCGACGCCCTGCACGACGCAGGCCAGCGGTTCGACGAGCGCGGCGTCGCGGAAAGAGGTTTCCGGCTTGAGGCGCAGGAGATTTTTTTGGACGAGCCGCGCGGGCACGGCGATAGATTCGGCGTAAGCGCCATTGAGGAACAGCAGGTCTTCGCAAAGATTTTCCTGGCCGGCGTGGCAATGAAAACACGCGCCGCACGGCGCGGAATTGGCCGCCACGACGCGGTCGCCGATTTTCCAGGGTTGGTGTTCAAGCTTTAGCTTGTCCGGGGTACACGCTGAAGCGTGAACTCCAACGCCTGACACTTCCGAAATGCCCCCTGCAAATTCATGGCCGAAGACAGCGGGGGGCACGATCATTTTGGCGTGGTAGCCGCGTTTGAAAACCTTCAAATCCGTGCCGCAGGTAAGCGCGGCTTCGATGCGGATGCGGACTTCGCCCGGTTTGAGCGCGGGCGGCGCGATGTCTTCAATTTGAATTTTTTCCCTGCCGTGCAGGATGGCGGCTTTCACGCCGGCAGTTTATGGGCGCGAACGGACGTGCGGAAGGAATTTCCCAGTCAGAAAGGGGTGTTATCAGTCCCGCGATGAGGGAGGCACTGATTTGGGTTGGCAGGACGGGGCCGCCACGCCGCCCTGATTTCCTTTTGCAAACGTTCACAAAAAATGGGCTGCGGAGCATCACCGCCCCGCCCGGTTTACAAACGCGCCTTGGCGCGATCAGCGGACCCGGCGCCGCAGGTTACCGGTAGGTCCATGCGGACCGGGCGTCGCCTTTGAGGGAGGGGAAAAGTGGTGGCTGTCCTGCGGGCTGCGCGAATGTCGTGTCGAAGCCCCAGGCGCGAGTGGGAGCGCCGTAATAACTGCCACCCCAGTGATTCGTTGCATAAGTGCTCGGAAACATGACGACAATGGAACCATTGTAATTGACAGTGTCACCGCTCCAGTTCTCCAACAAACGGAGGAAATTTTCAAGGCCGCCGCTGTAATAATTGGTATTGGAAGGCACAATCCCCTCAAAGCACGCGGCGTTGAGGGTTATTGCGTTTTGGGTGGGTGCCGGGTTTTCGGTGCCTCCGGTGGCATTGTCCACAAAGTTGCTTGAAAGAAGGGTAATGGCATCTCCGATCAAGCAGGCGGGAAGGCTGCACCCATTGGTGGTTGATCCCAGCGTATAGGCAAAATGGACGCCATCGGTGGAGACATTGAAGTCGCCTCTCACATAAATCGGTTGGGCGGTGGCAATGCCGAGGCCGGAGAGCCGATAAGGGTTATTAGGGTTCGGCACAGTGTTCGTTGGCAGTAGCGCGCAGTTGACAACCCGTACGGCTGGAAGTGTGGATCCGGCGACGGGGTTGAGGCTGTTGAAAATGTAAACGGAATTGATGACATGGCCCACATCAGTGCTGGTGCCGCTGGCGCTCTTGAGTTCATATTGGTGGCCACCGGTTCCGTTGGTGTTGCCGAGCCACGCGCCCAGCATGCCCACATCAAGCTGAAGCGCCTTGACGGGGGCACTCTCGCGGTAATCGTAAAAGACGACATTGGTTACATACGAGAAGAAAATATTCGTGAAGTAGAGGTAACTGAAATTGGTGGTGTAGGTCTTGTTCGCCCCGCTCCCGTTCGTGGTTATGGTGGTATTAGTGTGCGTTATATATATGTTCGTTGCATCGCGTGCGACTGGAACCAAATAATTGGGGCTGTTGTTTGGGTTTTGGTAAAAGACCGTGATGTTGGTGCCGGTGGCGACATCGTTGGTGATGAGGAGGTCGGCCCGGTTGGCAAAATAAATCTGGCCGTTGGTTGTATAGGCCGCCTGAAGTCCCGAGGCATAAGTTGCCGGCGGCAGTTGGAGCATGCTTTCGATGGCGGCGTAGGTATAGTTTGTGGCGGAATTGCCGAGGGGCAGGTTCAACGTGTCGGTGTGATCCATCGGGTAGTTGGCGGGCATGACCACATTGCCGGTGCGTTTGCCATAATTCTGGGGATCAGCCGGACTTGGATTGTTGGTATACACGCCGGAGCAATCCACGCTGCTCAAAAACGTCAGAGGGGCGCTGGAACTGTCGCCGGTGCAGTACATGTTGGTGTTGCAATGGACCTTGCCAGTGATGTTGAAGGCGGCGCCGGGGTTGATTTCCAAAACCACGTTATAGAACACAGCGTATTGACACATCGGGATGGTGCCGAACCAGACGGTCTCGGCAACGGTGGCCGGAACACTTACGGATTGACTCAGCGGTGTGGCGGTGCAGGCAATGATGCAGTTTTGTCCATTGCCGCTCAAACCGGTGAACTGGGCGGGAAGGTTGCCCCAATTGGTGGGGCCGATGTTGACAAAGACGGACGAGTTTGGGGCGCCGTTGGTGGCGCTGAATTGGTACAGGACTGGCCAATCATTGGTTGGAGGGATCAAGGTGGTATAATTATTGGATGCATTGAGGCACAGGCTGGTGAAGTCACTCAGCATTTTGGAGATGACGAATTCGTCGGCGGCCTCCGCCGCCGCTTCCGACTGGTTGAAAATGATGTTGCGCTGCGTAACATTGGCGTTGGAAGACGCCCAGAACATTACACTGAAGAAAACGATCAGGCTGGCCACGATAAAAGCCATCACCACCAACAAGGCGAAGCCGGATTGAGTTTGTCGGACTGGCTGGAATGTGATTCGCATGATGCCTCCACGTTTTTATTTTTATTGTTTGCAGCGCCGGGCGACTCGTGTCGTCAGACGGTAAAAATCATACGCGTTGATGGCGTTGCTCCCGACGAAGCCGACCGGATATTCCCACTGGTCAAATTGCATGATGATATGAATGACGCAGTTGTCTTTATACGCAGCCGTATTGCTAAGAAAGTTGCCGTAGCAATCCTCGGCGGAGAACACGTAATAGTTCGTCACATAATTTGCCAGCACGTTCGTCACGCCATTAATGAGGCTGCATATCGGAAAGTCGTATGGCTGGTCGGCGGAAACGGGTTGGGTGGGGTCCAGATAGAACAGGTTGGAGATGGTCAGGTTTCCATTGGTGTCGGGGTATTGCAGCAGCAGGGCGTTGCCGGTTTGAGGCGTGCTATTCGATGCCTGAATGAACCCGGATCCGTTCGTGGGGTTATAGGTTCCTACATAGGCGGTGTTTGCGCTTCGAATGGCGTCGCGCATCGCGTTCAACGTCTCCCGTGCGGTTTGCGTCGCAGTCGTTTTGGTCGCCGCCAGGGTGTACATGCGCAAGGCGAAGATTTGCAAGCAGATCATCCCTCCAACGGCAAACAAGAAAATCGTGACGGCAATGAGCATTTCCGCGAGCGTGAAAGCGCAAGCGGTCGTTGGGCGTGAACTAATCTGGTTGTGCGGCAAAAATGTCATTGGTCGGGTGCGCGTTGAAGGACTACGATGTTGCTGTTCAATTGGCCGGTGAGGGGGAAAACCCAATAGGCGACCGAGTAGAACTCCAGCACTGGCGGATTGGTTGAGGGTTCAGTACAAAATACGTAATTCGTGACAAAAAAAGCGAAGTCGCTCGAAGACGGACTCCCTTTGATTGGAATATCCAGAATGTAATTTGTTCCGCAGTTGGTAACCGTACCTGGTATTGGCCATATTTCCCACGGTGAGTCGGGGCCGGTATTTGTTCCATCCCGTGGCCGCCAATCTCCCGCGCGCAACTGCTCGGCTCCCTGTGAAGCGTACGATTGAGCGGCCAGCGACATGCAACTCCATTCCGCCATCCGATTGGCCTGCACGTATCCATACATCAGTCCCGTCATCACTATCACCAGGATGACAAACGCCATCAGAACGTCCGGCAACGTGAATGCGTTGGTCGCAAGCCTTTTGTCGGTTGGTGCAAAACGAACCAGCATAATGGATGAATTTTAGTTTTCGCTACCGGCGTTTCTTGCCCGCCAGACAATGGTTTTCAGCATGGCACGTGCCATTATGAGGGGGGAATGTCCTTATTACAGCCCTTGCCTGTTGTATCGCTCATCCCTGTGCCCCAGTGCGCTGAAGACTGCCAACATCGCGCCAAATTGGCTTTTGAAGCGCCGTCTGCCGGACGATTGCCCTTCGTCACTCCAACCTTCCCTGTCCTGAAATTTGACAATAGTGGCAGCGCCCAAGTGTTTCAGACAGAACAAAGGCTTCCAGGATCAATTCGGAATTCGCCGGCTGGGCGGCGCTTTTGCAAAGTTCGTTTCCCGCAAATAAATTGGCTCCAGCTTGTCGCCCGCCACAAAATCGCTTCGGTTCAAGGCGAGTTGTCCCAGCCTCGCCGCGCGCGGGAAGACCATCCGGCCATTCGGAAACCATCGTGTCACCTCCGGCCCGACCAGGATTTCTTTCGATCCGGTTCGCGATTCAACCTCCGCCCGCGTCGAAATGCGCAGCGATTCAATCTCCTTCCGGCCCGCCGTCGAAATTTCGTACGCCGCCAGATAAAATTCACCCCGTTGCGCGTCAATCACCACGTTCACGCGTCCGGAAATATTTTCCGCCTGAGCCTGTGCCGCCACGCATTCCGCGCTGCTGACGCCAAGCAACTTCATCCCACCATGGCGGGACGCCAGTTGCCAGCCTTGCGCCACGGAAAGCGCGACCCGGATGCCGGTGTAGGAGCCGGGGCCAAGACCAACGGCAATCACATCAATTTGTTCACGTTCCAGACCGGCTTCGCGTAGCGCGTCTTCAATCATCCCGAACGCCCGCGTTCCGCCGGCCCCGGTTTCAACCGCCTCGCTGGCAACGAACGAAGCATCGCCCGCGCGGCGGCGCACGACCGCGACACTTCTTTGCCCGGATGAAAATTCAAGTGCCAAAATCATCATAAATTATTTTCCGTTCTGTTTCACCGATGATTTCAATTGTCACTTGACGGACATCAGCCCCCCATTTCGATGTTGGGTGTTGGGTGTTGGGTGTTGGATGTTTCCCGAACCATCTTTCCGCCCATTCAATCACCGCCACGCCGTCCGGTTGCAGAAATTCCTCCAGCCTGGCGGACACCATTTGCCCGCGCGTTTCCAGCCGGTACAAATCCAGATGAAACAGCCGCAGCCGCCCGCCGCCATATTCGTTCAGCAGCGTGAACGTCGGCGAATGCACCCGCGCCGCGATGCCGAGTCCGCGCGCGAGGCCCTTCACCAGCTGTGTCTTGCCTGCGCCCAAATCGCCGGACAAGCCGATGACCAGTCCGGTTTGCGCTGCGTGCCCCCAGCGCTCGCCAAGCGATTCGGTTTCCGCCGGACTATATGAAATGAACGTAGCCATGAATCAAAGTAGGGCAGGCATCTTGCCTGCCCAGCCAACGGCAGCGCCGTCGGAACGCTTTGCAGTGCCATCTGTCAGAACCCTCGTGCGTCGCGAGGATTTTTGGACTGCGGTGGCCGAGCGCAGCGGCGACACCGCTTTTCGACTGCGGACAGGGCTTCCAAAGTGGCGTGGCTCCCGCTCTGCGGGATTCCCGCCGCAAAAAAATTTGGTTGCGGCTTGGCCGCACTTTGTCTTTCCGGAACAGGCTGGAAGCCCGCTCTACTTTATTATGCGAAATGAACGTAGCCATGGGCTGTGAGCGGCTGGACGCCGGTTTGGTCGCGAATCGTGACGCCTTTCCCCGCCGTGATTTTACCGATGCAACTTAATTTCAATTTCGGAAATTGTTTCTTCCAGGCATCGAGCAATTTCACCGCGGCGGCGCCTGCCACCGTGAACAACAGTTCAAAATCCTCGCCGTCGGCCAGCGCCGCGGCAACGGCTGGTTTGTAACCGCCGCTGTCAATCGGCGGATGGTCCGCGCTTTGACCAGCGCGGCAGCGCGCCCTTTCTTTCGCCGCGCGGGAAACCGGAATTGCATCTTTCAACAATTCCGCGCCGACGCGGCTCGCTTTCAAAATATGCCGTAAATCGCCCGCCAGTCCGTCGCTCAAATCAATCAGGGCGTGAATGGAAAAGTTTTCCGCGAGCCAGCGCGCCTCGGCCAGGCGCGGCTCGAATTCCAGATGTTTGCCCGCCAGCGAGCCGCCCAGCTCGCCCGTCACAAAAATGGCATCGCCGGCTTTTGCGCCGGAACGCAACACGGCTTTTCCGCGCGGCGCAAAACCAAGCAGGGCAATGGAAATCAATATGCGCTCCGGATTCGTCGTCGTCTCGCCGCCCACGATGGCCACGCCATGTTTTTGGGCCAGGGCGCTCAGGCCGGCATAAATGGCTTCGATGAATTTCACGTCGAAGCCGGGTGGCAGCGCGACGGTCACGAGCGCGGCGGCGGGTGTGCCGGCCATCGCGGCGAAGTCGCTGAGGCAGCGGGCCAAAGCCTTGTGGCCGATTTTTTCCGGCGGCGTCTCTTTGGTAAAATGAACGCCTTCGACGATGGTGTCGGTTTTGAACAGCAGCCATTTGTCCGGCAGCCCGAAATCGAGCACGGCGCAATCATCGCCCGCGCCGGTCACGACGGCTGGGTTCGTCGGCAGCGATTGGGTCAGGCGCGCGATGAGCTCAAATTCGTTCATGTCAGATGAAGGACGTGTTCAAACTGTTGCAAAAACCGGTTCACCGGCTCTTCAAAATGCAGCAACACAAGATTCGTTGCGTTGAACAGGCTGTGCGCGGCGATGGGCGCGAGCAGGTTGTCCGTCTTTTCGTAAAGCCACGTCAGCGCCAGCGCCAGCACAAACAGCGGCACGAACGTCGCGGCATCGTCATGGATCAGCGCAAACGCGAAGCTGACGCCGAACCACGCCAGCCGCGGCCAGCCAAGCTGTTTGACGAACGGATACAACATGCCCCGGAAAATAAATTCCTCGGCCACCGGCGCGAGCACGACAGCAAACGCGCCGAGATAAACCCGCATCCCCCACGATTTCGTGCTGGCCAGCAGCGTCACGGCGAGCTGATCTTCCGGCGTCCAGCCAAGTTTGGTCAGCACGACCGCCGAAACCTGCTGCAATCCCAGCGCAACAGGCAAAAAGAGGATGACGACCAGCGCGGCCAGGAGCAGTGCGCGCGGCAATTGCGGCCCGCGAAAACCAAAGGCCTCGCGCCAGCCGGCTTGATGCTGCCATAAAAAAAACAAAATGAGCGGCCAGGCCGCCCCCTGAAAACCCAGCGTGCCCAGCAGCACGGCGCCAAAACCGTCCGGCGGCCGGAATGCGGCCAACCCGGCCTTTTGCAGCAAGCCGACCATCATCAGGCCGAGACAAAAGCAGAAAAGCTGTGCCCCGCAAAACTGGAGCACGGCTTCGCCTCGCCATGGTTTGGCCGATAACATGCGGAAAGTTTATCGCGGCGATGTGGCAGAGACGATGCAAATTTGAAGAATGGGGGAACATCGAACATCGAACATTCAACATCGAATTCCCAAGTGCGGGCTTCTGGATTCGATGTTGAATGTTCGATGTTCGATGTTTCCCTTTCAGTTCACTCTGGATTCACTTATCGTTTTTATAAGTTGCATGAAGTCCGCCATTCACCAGCACACCAACCGCCTGGCGTATGCAAAATCGCCCTACCTGCTCCAGCACGCGCACAATCCCGTGGATTGGTTTGCCTGGGGGGATGAGGCGTTTGAAAAGGCGCGGGTGGAAAACCGGCCGATATTTCTGAGCGTCGGCTATTCGACCTGCCACTGGTGCCACGTCATGGAACGTGAATCGTTCGAGGATGAAAAGATCGCGACGTTTTTGAACCAGCACTTCGTCAGCATCAAGGTGGATCGCGAGGAGCGGCCGGACGTGGACAAAATTTACATGACCTTTGTGCAGGCCGCGACCGGCGCCGGCGGCTGGCCGTTGAATGTCTTTCTCACGCCGGAACTCAAACCGTTTTTTGGCGGCACTTATTTTCCGCCGGACATTCGTCAGGGTCGTCCGGGCTTTCTGCAATTGCTCCGGCAAATCCACGAAGTCTGGCAAGCCCGCCGCGGCGAAATCGCCGGGTCCGCCGCCGACATCCATGCCCGGCTCGAAGCCGCCACGATGAGTGCAGATGCGGGGACTGTGCTGCTGACGGAGGATGCGCTCAAACATGCGGGCGAGCTTTTCAAACGCATGTTCGACCCGCGCCACGGCGGTTTCGGCGGCGCGCCCAAATTTCCGCAACCCAGCCTGCCATTGCTGCTGCTGCGCTGCGCGAAACGTTTCCACGACGATGAAGCCGCGCGCATGGTGCTGCACACCTGCGACCGCATGGCGGCCGGCGGCATCCATGATCAACTGGGCGGCGGGTTCGCGCGCTACTCGGTGGACGCCGGATGGCTCGTGCCGCATTTCGAGAAGATGCTCTACGATCAGGCACAACTGGCGCAGCTCTATCTCGACGCCCATCTTATTTCGGAGGGGCGAGTTACACGAGCCCCCGACTCTTTGAGCGGAAAAAGTTTAGGACTCGCAGAGCTCGCCCCTCCGAAGGAAACGGATTATGCCGCCACCGCCCGCGACATTCTCGATTACGTTCTCCGCGACATGACGCATCCGGACGGCGGTTTTTATTCCGCCGAGGACGCCGACAGCGAAGGGCACGAGGGCAAGTTCTATTGCTGGACACACGATGAATTGTCGAAACTGCTTTCGCCGGAAGAATTCAACGTCGCGGCGCGCTATTTCGGAATCACCAGGGAAGGCAACTTCGTTGACCACAGCCATCCCCAGCCGCTGAAAGGACAAAACGTGTTGAGCGTTGCACATCCGATTGGAGCGCCGGCCTCCGACCCGGCGCGATCTGGAGACATCAACGCGCCGGGCCGGAGGCCGGCGCTCCAGGATGAATCTTTGCTCGCTTCCGCCAAAAGAAAAATGCTTGTTGCTCGCAACCGGCGCGTCCGGCCGCATCTCGATGATAAAATTCTCGCTTCTTGGAACGGCCTGATGCTGGGCGCGATGGCCCGGGCGTATGCCGTCCTTGGTGATGAGAAATATCTGGCGGCGGCGGAGAAAAATCTGGCGTTCCTTCAGGCGAATCTTTGGGTGGCGGCAGGCATCTTGCCTGCCGTAGAGCCGGGCGTCCCGCCCGGCGGACAGAGCGTTGAAAGTTCCGAGTGCACAGGAGTTTCGGGTGCCGTCCCGGGCGGCAAGATGCCGCCCTCTACGGCAGGCGGGACGCCTGCCGCTACACTTTTTCACCGCTGGCGCGATGGCGAACGCGACAGCGTCCAGTTGCTCGAAGGTTACGCGTTCCTGCTTTCGGGCGTGATTGATTTATACGAGGCCACATTGGAATCGAAGCATCTTGATTTTGCCATCGCGCTGGCGGAGGCGATGGTCGCAAAATTTTACGACCCGGAGAACGGCGGTTTCTGGCAAAGCGCCGCCGACGCGAAGGATTTGATTCTGCGGGTGAAGGACGACTACGACGGCGCGGAACCGTCGGGCAATTCCGTCGCCACGCTTGCGCTCCTGAAACTGGCTGCCATCACCGGCCGTGAAGACTTCAAAAAACCGGCTGAAGCGACCCTGCGGCTGTTCGCTCGTCGCCTGCAAAATTTCCCTCAAGCCATGCCGTTCATGCTGCACGCATTGGATTTTTCGCTGGAGGAACCGCGCCGCGTTGTCATTGCCGGTGATCCAACCTCCCCGAAAGCGCGCGAGCTGTTGTGCGCCGTGCATTCGGTTTATCAGCCGGACAAAATTGTCTTGGGGAATGCCGGCGCGGTTGAGGAATTTGCGCGCAGCCTGCCGGCAAGAAAAGAAGCGGTGGTTTATCTCTGCACCGGCCAATCGTGCCAGCCGCCGACCAGCGGCGCGGCGAAGGTGAGGGAAATGTTGAAGGGCAACAAATGACGGGCCGGGATTCGCGCCACTCGTCACCGGTCACTCGTCACAAATTTCACACCGCCGTGTCTCCCTGTTCCTCGGTGCGGATGCGGTAGGCGTCGTCAATGGTGGAAACAAACACCTTGCCGTCGCCGATCTTGCCGGTCTTGGCCGCTCCAATGATGGCTTGCACGGCCTGCTTCACCAGTGTATCCGGGAGCACGGTTTCGATTTTGATCTTCGGCAGGAAATCCACGGTGTATTCGCTGCCGCGATAAATTTCCGTATGGCCTTTCTGGCGCCCGAAACCCTTCACTTCGGAGACGGTCATGCCCTGGATGCCGATTTCGTTCAGGGCGGTTTTGACTTCGTTCAATTTGAACGGTTTGATGATGGCTTCGATCTTCTTCATAAGTTTTCCGTTGGTTAGTCGGTGTAAGCGCGTTCGCCGTGCTGCGTGAGGTCCAGGCCGGCATCTTCGTCTTCCACATCCACGCGCAGGCCGACCAGCGCATTGACAATCTTGAGCAAGATGAAAGTTGCGATTCCGGCGAAGAGAACCGTGAATATCACCGCGGCCGCCTGGTTGAAAAACTGGCCGGAGCCGCCCGCCAGCGACACGGCAACGCCATTGGCGTGGAAGGTGGACGCGATGGCCGGGTTCACCGTCGCGCTGGCCAGAAAACCGAGCATCAACATGCCAATCGTGCTGCCGACGCCATGCACGCCGAACACGTCCAGCGAATCGTCGTAATTAAACTTCGCCTTCAATTTTGTCACGGCCAGATAGCAAACCACTCCGGCCGTCAACCCGATGCAAAACGCCGCGGGCACTGTGACGAATCCCGACGCCGGTGTGATGGTGGCCAGTCCGGCGACCATGCCCGAAGCCGCGCCCAGCACGCTCGGCCGCCCCTTGTGAAACCACTCCGCCGCCGCCCAGCTCAACGCCGCCGCCGCCGCCGAAAAATGGGTTGCGGCAAATGCGCTGGTGGCGAGTGTGCCGGCGTTGAGCGCGCTGCCGGCATTGAAACCGAACCAGCCCACCCAAAGCAGTCCCGCCCCGATGAGACTCAACACCACATTATGGGGCAGCATCGGTTCCACCGGATAGCCGGTGCGTTTGCCCAGCACGAGCGCGCACACGAGCGCCGACACGCCGGAACTGATATGCACCACCGTGCCGCCGGCGAAGTCCAGCGCCGGAATTTTCCCGCCCAGCGCCCAGTTGAAATAACCGCCCTTGCCCCAGACCATGTGGCACAGCGGGAAATACACGACCGTGATCCAGAGCAGCACGAACAGCACGTAAGCCTTGAACTTGATCCGTTCCGCCACCGCGCCGCTGATGAGCGCGGGCGTGATGATGGCAAACATCATTTGAAACAGCATGAAGGATTGCTGTGGCACCGTGCCCGCGTAATCCGGATTCGGCGCGCCGCCCACGTCATGCAGCATGAAATACGTGCGCGGATCGCCAACAAATCCATTGCCCGGCGCGAACGCCAGGCTGTAGCCGAACACCATCCAGAGCGCCGACACCAGTGCCATGAGAATCAGGCTGTGCATCATCGTGGCGAGGACGTTCTTGCTGCGCACCAGCCCGCCGTAAAACAGGATCAACCCCGGCGCCGTCATCATCAGCACCAGCGCGGAGCTGACCAGCACCCACGCATTGTCGCCGGTGTTGATGGGTGATGCCGTGGACGGCTGGAGCGCCTCGATGTGAGCCACGCGCTGTTCCAACTGCGAGAGGCTGGCGTCAGCGGCATTCAGCGGGGTCACGCTGAATCCGGTTAAAACGCAGATGACTGAGATAATGAGAAACAATTTGGCGGAATGATGGATTGAATTCATGACGTTCAGGAAATTATCTTTGTCCGCGCAAGGGAATCAAGCATAACCGTTCACGTTTGAAACCGGGGAGAAACGGCGGGATCAATTCAAACTGTCCGCCACCCTGCTTTCGAAAGGCGGCCTCAGGGATTATCTCCGCGCTGAACCAGCTGTTCGGTTCGACGCCAAACCCGCTGCTGCCAAAGCGAGCCGGGCCAGGTTCAAAGCAGCGAAACCGGCAGTCAACGGCGACATTCCATTGAACATTGGAGTATCAGCCATTTTTCCATTCACTTTGGTCTCATGATCTGGTCGATGGAACAAACGTGTCCATTTGCGGCCGGACTCAACCAGCCGCCTCATGCTTACGGCAGCGGCGGGCCGATTTTGATGCGATAAAATTGCATGGGCAACATCAACGCATTGGTATCCGTCCACTGGAACGAGTTCGTCGGCGGCGAGTTGGTAATGAAGAGTGTGTTCCAGTTCACCAGGTTCGAGGACCCCTGCACCGCGTAGTCGGGTCCAATGATGCTGTTCGTCACGCGCAGTGTGAATTGGCCATTACTCCAGCCGGCCGACGGCACCGCCGGCAACGCCAGAGGATTGACCGTGATCGTGAAACTCTGCGTGGCGCTCAGGCTGGGGGAGGTGCTGTCCGTCACCTTCAGCGTGACCGGGTTGATCGTGCTGGCATCGGTCACCTGCGGCCGCCAACTGAAGGCGGCGTTGGTGTTGTTCAGTTTGGTGAGCGTGGCGCTGGCCGGTCCGATGAGCTGGCTGTAAATCAGCGTTCGCGGCGAGTAGTTTGTGTCAGAAGCATTGGCAGTGATGGCCGCGGTCTGGCCCACATTGACCGTCTGGTTGGCGATCGGCGCAAGCGTCGGCGCGATGTTGGTGGGCAGGAAACTGGCGCTGACACTGTCAAAGAACGACGTGTTCAGCAGCGTGTTGTTGTGCGCGGTGACGGCCAGGCCGATGTAAGCGCCGGTGCCGGCCATCGAAATCGTGGTGGCGGACCCGACTGCATTCCAAGTGGTCCCATCGGAAGAACGGTAGGCTTGGAAGGTATTGTTCGTGCGCGTCACGCGCACCCAGTACGGCGCACCAATGCCGGTCACGGCGGTGTTTGCGCTGGAACCGCCGGTGGCGGACCGATACTGGAATGTTGCGCCGTTCGTATAGGAAATGGCCATATACGCATTGCAGGCACCGGCCGCCAGCGATTCGCGAATCATCACGCCGGCTTTGGCCCACGGATCGGTGTAGGAAATGTTCACGACCCGGGCGCGGATGTCGCAGTTGGTGCTGATCGGAACATAAACATAAACAAACTGAAACGCGTCGGCGGTGTTCCAGATGTCGGCTCCGGACCCGGAGACGGCGAATTGCCCGCCGCAGAACGAAGCGCTGCCGGCCAGACCGGGGCCACCAACGTCCGCACTGGTGAATTGTGGTGGCAGCACGCCCGGCAAGGCGGCACTGACTTCAGCCGAGGGGAGGCTTTCATTGCCGGCATTGGTGACGGTGACCACATAAAAATACGTCTGGCAGGTTGCCGCGCTGGAGTCGGTGTAATTGGTGGTGGCGATGGATGTCGCGATGGTGGTGTAAGGTCCGCCGGTTACAAGGGAGCGCTTCACGTTGTAATTGGCGCCGGGCGAGCCGTTCCAATTCAACGCAATCTGGCCGCTGGTGATGGTCGCCGTCAGGCCGGTGACCATGGCTGCCGGGGTGGCGCTAACTTGCGCCGAATTAAGACTGGCGCCGTTTCCATTGGCCGTGACCACATAATAATACGTGGTCAGGTTGGTGACGTTGCTGTCGGTGTAACCCAAATTGACGCCCCCGATGTTTCCGGCAATAAGCGTGTAGGGACCGCCGCTGGTCGTGGCCCGCCACAGGTTGTAGGTGGTCGCGCCCGGGACAATGTCCCAAGTGACTGTCACCTGCGCGTTCCCTCCGACGGCCAACACTCCCTTGGGAGCGGCTGGCGGCGGCAGGGTGGCCGCTTTGGTGATGGTGATATTGGTTGAGGTCAAACCGGTTGAAGTCGCCGTCAGGGTGATGGAACCGGGCTGGCTGGCGGACTGGATAATGACCTCGGCCAGACCGTTGAAAACCTGCCGCTGGCTTGCCTTGTCAGCTTCATGAGAGCTGGGATTGCCATTGCCGACTCCAAGGATGGTGCCGCCGGTGATGGAAAAGCTGATGTTGTTGGTTGCCGTCGGCACTACGCGGCCCAGGGAATCCAGCACTGCCACCGACACCACCGACACATCCCGGCCATCCGCCAGAATGGTGCTGCGATCCGGCACCAAGGCGATGGTGGCCGGCGTTCCGGTGGTCACCACGGTGTTGGTGATGACCGCCACGTTATTGTTATAGCCGACGGCTTGGAGCGTCCCTGCGGCGTACGTCACGTTGTCCCATTCGACATGGCCCTGCACATTGAGTGTTTGCTTTCCCTGGCTGACGCCATTGACAAATAATTCCACCGTCTGGCAATTGCCATAGGCCCAGACGTTGATGGGCTGCCCAGGTGTCGTCCAGTTCCAGTGCGGGAAAACGTGGAGCACGGGTTTGATCGTCCAGTTGGCCTGATAATAGTAGAACAAGTCCTTCGGGAAACCGCAGGTGTCCATGATGCCGAAATGCGAATTGATGCAAGGCCAGTTGTACGGCGTCGGCTCGCCGCGATAATCGAATCCCGTCCAATTGAATCCGCCGGAAGCCCACGGACGGGCGTAATAGATTTGCCACCAGGTTTCTGCCGGTTCGCCCCAGCCGACCCCAGAGTTCTGGATGTCGTAAGACGCACAATAACCAGCACTGGTGTCATTGGTATAGATGCCGCGCGTCGTGACGGTGCTGCCCACTTCCGTGCCGATGATGGGCGAGTTGGGGTTGCCGGGGTGGTAGGAGTCCAGGTTGCCCGGAATGTTGTAGTTGAGACCCTTCACGTCCAGCACGTAGGCAAAGGTAACCCCCGACAACGAGCCATTGATGGCTGCGGTGCATAACCGCGTGGCGTCCAATGAATGCACCAGGTTCTGCATCGCCTGGATGACGCCCGGGCCGGAGGAACTGCCCTGCATGGTCCATTCCTCATTGCACAGCGACCAGCAAAATACACTGGGATGATTCCGGTCGCGCAGCACCATGCGTTGGAGCTGGCCCAATGATTCCGGGTCCGAACCCATGCGCCGTGTTTCGTCCAGCACCAGCATGCCCAGCCGGTCGCAGGCGTCCAGCAGTTCCGCTGTTGGCGCGTTGTGCGACGTGCGGTAGGCGTTGCAGCCCATCTCCTTCAATTTCTCGATCCGGAAGTATTGCAGCCGGTCGGGCAAGGCCGACCCCACCCCGGCCATGTCCTGATGGTTGCACATGCCCTGGATCCACACGTGCTGGCCGTTGACAAAAACGCCGTTGGTTGGATCAAAGCTTACCATTCGCACGCCAAAGGTGGTGTTGTAAACATCCGCCAGGGCGGCGGCGTTGCTGACGGTGGAAACCAGTTTATAAAGATAGGGCGTCTGTAATGACCAAAGATTGGCATTGGCCACCGCCAGCGTCTGCGTCACAACCAATCCCTGGCCCGCGATCAGGGTGAGGTTCGAGGTGACGGTGATCACCGCGTTGCTGTTGGCATCAAGAAGGGTTGAAGTCAGGGTGCCATTGACCGTTGTAGCACTGCCCTGGTTGGTCACCGTGGTTTGCACGGTGATGGTGGCATTGGACCCCACCAGCGAAGAGGTGGCCACATAAGTTCCCCATTCGGCGACGTGAACGGGATTCTCCATCGTCAGCCAGACATGCCGGTAAATGCCGGCGCCTTCATAAAACCAGCCCTCAAACCGGCTGGCATCCACCCGCACCACCAGCACATTGGTCCCGCCGGCAATGACATTGGTCGTCACATCAAAAGCTATGGGGGCGTACCCGCTGACATCCCGTCCGATGCACCGGCCGTTGAGCCAGATCAGCGCGTTGCGATAAATACCGTCAAACTCGAGCCACACCGTCTTGCCGGCATCCCCCGCCGGCAAGGTGAACGTGTGGCGATACCAGGCAATCGTGTTCGCACTGGTCGATCCGCTGATCCCGGCCTTGTAACCGTGATTTTGAGCTGCGCTCGAATCGAACGGCAGCCCCACCACCCAATCATGCGGCAGATTGATTTGCTGCCAGCCACTGTCGTTGTAATTGGTCTGCACATAAGAGACATTCTCTCCCGCATGGGTTGCCACGGGATCGGGCCGTGTGGCCTCTAACGTGACTTCCGCAGTAGGATCTTGCAGCTTGGTCAGATCGCCAATCTCGGGATATACCGTCACGTTGGTCGTCACATCCCCCGGATCGCCCAACTGAAAGTGCCAGGCGGAATCAATCAAGATCCGCTGGCGGGGGGAGGCGGTGAAACAGACCTGGGTGTTGGTGGCAATCGTATTGGGCGGAACCGCCTGATCGCGGACGCCATTGATGATGAGCGTGTAGTTGCTGCCATAGACCAACGGCGCAGTGGTGAGGATGACCGACAGGTTGTTGGGGGTCAGGGACGCGGCAGTGATGGCAAGACCATTGGTGAAAATATAATTCGCCGGATTCGTGGCGCTGGCCGCTTCAAGCGCCTTGGAAAAATCCACTTCCACGTTTGTTGTGCCGAGGTTGAAGCCGTTCAAAACCACCGGTGGATTCGTGTCGAGCGTCACCGAAAGCGCGACCGGCGCGCTGGTCACCGCGCCATAACTGTTGGTCACCACCAGTTCATACAAACCGGTATTGGTGACCGCTGCGTTGAACATCAGCGTGTTGGTGTTGGCCCCGGAGATGTTGGTGTATCCGCCGCCGTTGCTGAACTGCCATTGGAGATAAAGGGGCGGCGCGCCCGACACACTGGTCGTGAAAGTCACCGGCGTTCCGACAAACACATTGTTCATCGGCGACACGGTAAGTTGGTTGATGGTTGTCGCAGTCACAGTCAGGGTGACCGGAGCGCTGGTTACCGCGCCATAACTGTTGGTCACCACCAGTTGATACGAACCGGTATTGGTGATCGCCGCAGTCAGCCCCAGCGTGTTGGTGTTGGCCCCGGAGATGTTGGTGTATCCGCCGCCGCTGCTGAACTGCCATTGAAAGTAAAGGGGCTGCGCGCCCGACGTGCCGGCAGTGAAGGTCACCGCCGTCCCGGCATACACATTGTTCGTCGGCGACACGGTGATCTGGTTGACGCTCGGCTGGGTTGCCAGAGTCAATCCCACGTCAAAAACCGCGTCAAAGCCATGGCTGCCGCCAAAGGCAATCGTTCCGCCGGCAGTGGGAACAAGTCCGATCTCGCCTCCCGCGTAATAATTGTTGGTGGCGACGGCCAATGGTTCCCAACCGGTGGTCGAACTCGCCTTGCCGAAGGACCAGGCATAATTCGTTTGGGCTGCCATGGGCACGGACAAACCGCTCCATTTCAGCCAGTCGCCGTCGCTGAAGGTGAAATTGGCCGAGGTGTAAGTTTGCAGCAGTGTGGCCGTGGAACCGGACACGGAATAAATGTGGAGGTAATAGGGCTGGGCCGTGCCGATGCCGCTGTAGGTGGATGACCCCAGCCCGCCGGTCTTGATGGCCAGGGAGGTCAGCACGTATCCCGTTGAATTGGTTCCCGTCGTGAACGTCTGGCCCGGTTCCCCGGCACCGTGGTCGGACTGGTTGTCCGTGTAGTAATTCAGATTGTCAGGAGCGGTTTGGTTGCCGACGGTGCTCAACTGGGCGACGTCATTTGTTCCCGGAGTCGGAGCGGCGGCGCCCAAGTCGGCAAGGGTTTGTGCCTGGATTGCCTCGGCCAGGACCATGAGGACACTGACCGCCAGCGCCATTTTCGGCCGGGACATTTTTGGAAGACAGGACTGGAAATTGAAGTTTGAAAATGCCGGGACAAAAACGGTCATGGGGCTGGCAGCCCCTCCGAAACGTTGAAAATGCATAAATAATTTTAGCACCGCTTGCCAGTAACGTCAAAAACGGGCAGTGCCTTAATTTGGATTTTCGGTTGAAAGCCGGAGTGCGAGTTGCCCAATTCGCTCCCTTTCCGACCGCTCTGACCACTTCGGATTGGGGACAATCGCGCTCCGTGACAAATTCAGACACCACCCGGTAACTTGGAGCATGGTTAAAGGCCAACCTGGAAGAAACGGTAGGATCAATTCAAACCGAACGCTTCTCCGCCATCAACGGACGGCCTCATGGTTTGTCTCAGCGCCAGACCCTCATTTCAGACATCGTGTTCGCGTCGCTCCCCCCTGCCGCCTCGTGGCGGCTGCAACTGGCGCAGCAACCGGCGCAGTGATTCAATCTCGCGTTCGTCGGCCAGCTTTTGCCGCTCGGCATGTTCGGCCAGTTCCAAAACATCCTCCATTTGATTAAGCGCCTGGCGCAAGGATTCGACAATTTGCATCACTTCGTTTACGGCCTGGCTGATGGCGGAACCGTCCGGCTTGGCGGCGCGCGCCGCGGGAACAGCGGGTTGAAATTTTTGCCTCGGCGGTGCGGGTCGGGCCGGGAGTTCGGGCGGGCTGACGGATGGTGCGGCTTGCGGCGCCAGTGATTCAGCCTGTGCTGGTTGCTCCGCGACTGGAACGGATGGCGCGGGACGCCGCCGTCCGCGTCCGCCGCGATGTCCGCGTCGGCGTCCGCCGCCCGGTTCCCGTGGTGGCGCGGGGCGATTCGTCGCGGATGATGGTTCCTCTGGGGACATTCCGGTTGGAGCATGACGTGCCAGCGGGCAAAAGCAATGGCGAATTGCGGCCAACCGCAAGGTTTCGATCGGGCTACGGTTGTTTTTTCACAAACAGCGCCAGCGACGCGGTGTAGCCGTGGAGAAAGTTTTTTTTGCCGACCGGCCCAATTTCACCGTTGCAGAAAAATCCCGAAAGTCCGAGCGGACCGAGCCGTTCCTGCACGAGTTCGACATCGTGATTCGCGCGGCCAAACAAGTGCTTCCCGCGGCCGTTGCAACAGCAGAGACAGCCGCCGTAAATCGGTGCGCCCCCGATTTGTTTTTTCGCGCGCGCGAGCAGTTCGTTCATGTCCTCGGTCGCCGCGACGGCGTCGCGCCGCTGGAACTGCATGGTTTGCCCTGCGCGCGGCAACGTGCCGACGGCCAGCACGCCGGACTGCGGGTCGCCGCCGATGAGGTTGCGCACCAGAAAATCGCCGCGATGGAAATCTTCGAGGTATTCATTGACGACCAGGCCGATGAACAGGTTGCCCTGCGCTTTGCGTTGTTCCTCGGGTTCCAGTTTCTGGAATGTTTCGGCGAGCACCGCGTAGGCCGGCCGGTTGCCGATGTGATGGATGAGATTTTTTTCCACGCGCGTCAGCGTCCACGTTTCGCCGATGGGGGTGCAGCCCTGCGAAATGACGCCGGCCAGTTGCACGTCGCCGCCGACGGAAATCGCCACGCCGCCCTCCTCAAACACCTCGCCATTCAGATAAACCTGGGTCAATTGCTGGCTGGAAACGCCGCTCGACAGGCCGCCGAGCGCCGGCAGCGGCGCATACGCCTCGTTCCACGAACGAATCCAGTTTTCCGCGTCGAGGTGGAACGGGTCGATGAAAACGAGCCAGCCGTTTGTGTGCGCCGGGTCAACGCCGGCCTCCAGGTGCCAGTAGCCGGGGCCGTTGGCCTCCTCGACCTGTTTCTGCGTGAAACGAAAATCCTTCAACTCCGCGCCGGGCAGCGAGTAAAGCGCGAGTACCAGTCCGGTCGCGTCTTCAATTTCCTGCATGCCGGCAATCAGTCCGGTGCTTGAACAGCCCGCGAGCAACGGAATCCGGGCGTGAACGCGCAAAATTTCCAGCGTCTGCCGGGCGAACGGGAAAAATTTCGGCGACATGAAAACCAGGCCGAGGGAAACCTGCGGCGCGAGGAGTTGCGCGCGCAAATTCTCCGCCCACTGCCGCAGGTCGGCTTCATCAAACCCGCCCGGCCAGTGCGCCGCGATGGAATATTCGTTGTTCACGGTTCTACTTCAACCATGCCACAACTTTCTCTCCCGACCAAATTTCTTTCATGGGCTGGCGTTCGCGCGCCACGGCGGCACGGCGGCCGTTCACCAGAATCTCGGCGGCCCGGGGCCGGGTGTTGTAATTCGACGCCATCACAAATCCATAGGCGCCCGCGCTCAAAAGCGCGAGGTAATCGCCCTCGCCGACTTTCGGCAGCGGACGGTCCTTGCAGAAATAATCGCCGGATTCGCAGACGCCGCCGACGACGTCCACTTTCATCATGGCGCCGCCTTTGCGGGCGACCGGCGCGATTTCGTGGTAGGCGTTGTAAAATGCCGGACGAATCAAGTCGTTCATCGCGGCGTCCACGATGACAAAATTCTTTTTGCCCGTGCGTTTCACGTATTCGACGCGTGTGACCAGAATGCCCGCATTGCCGGCGATAAAACGCCCCGGCTCAATGAGAATTTTCAAGTTGAGCGGTTGGAACAGCGGGACCAGCCGCCCGGCGTATTGTTGCGGTGTCAAAATATTTTTCGCCGCGGACGTTTCCCACCAAGCGGCCGCGCCGCTGGCGAGCGCGGGGTTATAGACAATGCCGAGGCCGCCGCCGACGCTGAAAAATTCCAACGGGTATTTTTCCTGCAACCGTTTCAAAAGCGGCAGGACTTTGCGCACCGCCTGTTCAAACGGGGTCGTTTCCGTGATTTGCGAGCCGATGTGCATTTGCAGGCCGCGCAGCCGCAGATTTTTCAGTTTGCTCGCGCGGGCATAAACGCCTTCGACCTGCTCGAATTGAATGCCAAATTTGTTTTCATAGGTGCCGGTCGTGATTTTCGCGTGCGTATAGGCGTCCACGCCCGGATTCACGCGCACGGCGATGGGCGCGATTTTTTTCAGCCGCGCGGCAACGCGGTTGATGCGCAGTAATTCCGGCTCACTTTCCACGTTGAATGAATAAATTCCCCGATGCAAAGCGAATTCAATTTCCGCCTCGGTTTTCCCCACGCCGGCGAAAACGCACCGGCACGGGTCGCCACCCGCCGCGAGGACCCGCTGTAATTCACCGCCGCTGACGATGTCGAAGCCGCTGCCGAGGTTGGCCAGCGTGCGCATGACCGAAAGGTTGGAATTCGCCTTCATGGCGAAACAAACCAGATGGTCCAGCGGCGCCAGCTCCCGGTCCAGTTTTTGGAAATGTTCAGTCAGCGTGCGCTGCGAATAGACGTAAAGCGGCGTGCCGAACTTGCGCGCGAGCGGCTCGACCGCGACGCCTTCGCAAAACAGCCGGTTGCCGACATAACGAAAATCATGCATAACACCTGAAGTTTAGGGGTCAGAGTTCAAAGTTCAACCCCGAAGACCTTCGGGGTGAAAGTTTGCAATAAAACCCCGCCGGACGCGCGCATCCGGCGGGCGGATGGAATCGCAGTTTTATGGCTGGGCCAGGACTTCCGCGCGCTGTTTGTAATATTCCTCCGGCGAGATCTGGTTGGCCTTGTATTTTGCGAGCAAGGCTTGCAGTTGCGCCTGTTGAGTCGCGGTAACCGGCAGGAGCGGCGATTCAATTGGCTTCAAGCCCAGTTCTTTTCCTGTATAAATTGCATTGATCTGGTTCGTTGCGCTCATCACGCCGGGTTTGACTTTTGTCATGGCGGGCGGCGCGGGACTTTGAGGAACGATGGCCGCGGCGGGCGTGATTGCAGGAGGAGCCGGCTTGGTTTCGGTTGGTGGCGGAGTTACGGGTGCAACCTCTGCCGGCATCGTTGTCACGGGCGCCGCAGGCGTGGTTTCAGAAGCCGCCGGGGCGGCGTTGGTTTCCGAAGTGGTTGTTGCTGCTGCCGCCGGTTCGACCGGAGTCATCGTTGGTGCCGGCTTGGTTTCGGCCGGCGCCGGGGTGGCGGGGACGGCCTCGGCGGGAGCAGGTGTTGCCGGAGTCGTTTCTGCCGGTGGACTTGACGATTCAGTCGCAACGGGCACCGGGGTTGGTTCGGGTGTTGCGGGTGCCGCTGCCGGGGTCGCGGGCACATTTGTCGCTGGCGCCGGCGTCGCCGGTGCGGTCTCTGCCGGCGCAGTTTGCGGTTCGGCCACAACCGGGGCCGCGACCGCCGGAATCACAGCCGCCGGAACGGTGGTTGCAGGAGCGGTGACGGCCGGCGCAGCAACGGCTGGCGCCGCTTGCGGTGCGGGCACCACTGGTTTCGGGGCGGGTGTGGCGACGCTGGCTGCCGGAGTTGTTGCCTTGGCGGGGACAGTTTTGGTTGCGGGCGGGCTTGGTGGCACCTTTGCAGCGCCGGCAGGAGTGACCACAACCGGGGGCGGCTGGGTTTGGTTCGTGCTTATTTCACTCATCTTTTGTTCCAAAGCCGCGCGCGCGGCAGCCTGAACCGGGGTGTCATCCGCACGGACGGAAATGAAACTTGCACCGAGGGCGACCGCACAAACCGCAGGCATCAACTTCATGATTTGCATATTGTTTTTTTACGCCTATTTCCCTTCGGATGCAACAGCTTTTCCAGTCGCGAAAAATAATTTTCGCCACGCCTCCGGCAGCGGGTAAAACAGCAGGGAACGCAGCAAAATCCCGCGCCGCTCGGCGTGGGAAATCTTGATGTGCTGCTGCAATTCAGCCACGTTGGCGGCGCGCAATCGTTCAATCGTCTTCACACCGATCAAAATCGGCCACGCGCAGGCCAGCCGCACGCGAACCTGCCCGAACGGCAATGTGTTCGTGTAGGCCCAGCCCGCGACCAGGTGCGACTCGGCGCGGTCGAGATATTCGTGAAACAGCGGACGGAATTTCGCCTCGTTCACCGGTGACAGCAAAACCTCCGGCAGCAAACCCGCCGGCTCCAGTTTGTCCGCGGGCAAATAACAGCGGCCTTTTTTCAAATCGGCGGGCAAATCGCGCAGAATGTTCACCAGTTGCAGCCCCTTGCCAAAACGGACGCCGTTCGCCAGCAGTTGCGCGTCGTCCATCCGCAGCTTCGGAAACAAATGCGCGCGGCATATCTTCGTCCAGAATTCGCCCACGCAGCCGGCGACGCGATACGTGTAGTCATCGAGCTGGGCGGCGGTTTCCAGCGCGACAATTTTTCCGGCGGACGCCCCGGCGAACCGGCGCAGGTCCAGTTCCTGTCCGCCCGTGATGGTGTTGAGGACGGTGCGGGCCAGTGGCTGGTCGGCGGGCGAAAGGGTTTGCAGCAGCGTGAGGCTGTCCTCGACTTTTTCCAGCAAGGCGGCTTCGGCGGACGAACCTTGATGTTTCGCCAGCTCACCGAAATTCAGCGGTGCCGTGGACGAGCCTTGGATGCGCTCGCGCAATCGTTTGAGCGCGTCGAGCCGTTGTTCCGGCGGTACGAGTTCGGTGTCGGCGATGGTGTCGGTCGTGCGCGCGAGCAGGTAGGCGAGGCCGATTTGCGGGCGCACGGCGGCGGGCAGCACGCGCAACGTCAGATAAAACGAGCGCGACGTCACCTTGAGCAATTGGTTCAATGCGTCGGTCATTTCACAGGGAGTCCCATTCTTCCAAAGAGATCGGCCGGCCCAGGATAGATTCAACCTGCCGGACGAGCATTCGGATTTGCGGCACGGAGAATTCGGAATTGCTCGGGATCGTCTGGCGATGCTGGCCCAAAATCATGAACTGATGGCGCGTGCCGGAAAACGGGCCGTCGAAATCCAGCGCGCGAAGTTTGCGGATGAAGTCGCGCCGTTTAAGTGGACGCCAGGCGGCCATTTTGAACCTTGTTCAAATCAATGCCGGCGAGCACCGGCAGTTTGTGACCGAGTTTCAGGCCGACCAGAATCCAATCTTCCAGCGTCGAGCGCAGTTCGCCTTCGCACTCGCGCAGGGATTTTCCGAACGCGGCCACGCCCTTCAGCTTGGGAATTTCGCCCGCGAACGAGCCGTCGTCCAGCTTGTCATAGCGCGCCAGTTCCAACGCGGCTTCAATGTAAGCGGTGAGCGGAAACGTCATGGCTGAAAATTAAACGCTTTCGGAAAGAAAACAAGCGGGGAAAAAGCGCCAGAGGGCTGCCGCAGTCCAAGACGCTGGCGCGTTCACCTGCGACCCACAACTACGCGAAGCGTCTTGGACTGCGCCAGTCCCCTGGCGCTTTCCCACGCACGCGATGGAAATTTGGCTTCTTTCCAGCCACGCTGACAGCATCGTCAAGCGCATGCCAGAACCAAGAACATCCTGGCCACACGCGCCCACACACCAGCTTACTTAGCCGGAATGCTCTTTGGAGCACGACCCAAAAGCGCTTCAAATCGTTTGGTCAACAATTCCTTTAGCTCCGTGACGTTTCGATATTCAGGAGCGTTGTGAACAGACAAATCGAAATGAAGTTTCGTTCCTTCTTTGCGATATAAAATCGGTCTTTTCCCCAAGGAATGTGCGAATCCAATTTCGTAATAAACATTAGGCCTTTCCCCAGTTAGATCTGCAATTAAAAATTCAGAATTGCGAATGTAGTCGAGAATCAAGTCGGTAATCCTATCTTGATGTTCTACGTCATCGGCTCGCAACGCTCTGATTCCAAAACTTTGACATACTTCTTTAATCGCATTTGCTACATCATCCAATTCTGCATGTGTTTTATCCATCCACATCAAAATAAAGGCCGTGTTCGGAATGTGGCTGCTTTTTCCAAGCGAAGGAGTGGTCAAATTGGTAGGCGGTCCAAATGGTGTTGTTTTTACAAGAAAAAGCGCGGTCTTCATTCCGTCTTCAATTTCTTGTTTCGCCTCATCCTTGATAGCTTCAACTTCAACATCGATTGCAGTTAGAGTGCCTCCAAAATAATTCCCGGCGCTAAACTGTTGTGAAAGCTTCTTCTTTTTAAGACCAACCTGGACTTTGCGTAGCTCGTTGTATAAAGAGTTTCCTTCGTAAAGAGTTTGAGGCAAGACGTCTTTCTTAATGGTATTAAACCAACGTGTGACGCGAACATAAAGCTCTTGGGAATGCTTCAAATGCCCGGAAGGACATTGTTCGTATGGCACTTCATGGCCGTCCTTTTTCGGCCATGAATCAAGGAATGAAACCATATCGCCAGTTAATCTGACTCCGAAGTCGAATAAATCTTGTGCTTGGGGCGGCAATGTGTCTGGTTCATTCATGACAACAGTTTCCTCCATTTCACCAGTTGCTTCGCGACTTCCTTTGTCCCCGGTGCACCGGTCAAATTCCGTTTTCCCATTGCGCGCTGCAAATCGAACACGGCCAGCGCGTCGTGACCGAACTGTTTGTCCACGGATTGCAATTCCGCGAGTGTGAGCAGGTTCAACGGCTTGTCCAATTCTTCCGCCAGGGCCACGACCGCGCCCACGGTGTGGTGCGCCTGCCGGAACGGCACTCCTTTGCGCACGAGATAATCCGCCAGGTCGGTCGCCAGCAACGCCGGGTCGTTGGCGGCCACCGCGCAGGCGGTGAGATTGATCTGGGTGTTTTGCAACATCGCAGCCATGAGCCGCGTGGTGGCGCGCACGGTGTCGGCGGTGTCGAACAGCCGTTCCTTGTCCTCCTGCAAATCGCGGTTGTAGGTCATCGGCAAACCTTTGAGCAGCGTGAGCAGCGCGACGAGGTTGCCAAAGACGCGGCCGGTCTTGCCGCGCGCGAGTTCGGCGACGTCCGGATTTTTCTTTTGCGGCATCAGCGACGAGCCGGTGGTGTAGGCGTCGGCAAGCTTGATGAAGTTGAATTCCACGCTCGCCCAAAGAATCACGTCTTCCGCGAGCCGTGAAAGGTGGACGGCCAGCAACGCGGCGGCGGCGCAAAATTCGACGGCGAAATCGCGGTCGCTCACGGCGTCCATGGAATTCTGCGTGAGCTGCGGTTTGCCGCTGGCGTCCACGAAGCCGAGCAGTTTGGCGACGAACACGCGGTCGAGCGGTAGCGTGGAACCGGCAATGGCGCCGCTGCCGAGCGGGCAGACGTTCACGCGCGAGTGACAATCCCAAAGGCGCTCGCTATCGCGTTCGAGCATCTCGACGTAGGCAAGCAGATGGTGCGCAAGATAAACCGGCTGCGCACGTTGCAGATGCGTGTAGCCGGGAATGAGCACGCCGGAATTTTTCTCGCCGAGCGAAACCAGCGCGCGTTGCAGACCGGCGATTTCGCCGAGTAGCAAAACAATTTCGTCGCGCAGCCAGAGGCGGACGTCGAGGGCGACCTGTTCGTTGCGGGAACGGGCGGTGTGGAGTTTGGCGCCGGCGGGAACGCGCCGGGTCAGTGCAGCCTCGATGTTCATGTGAACGTCTTCGAGTTCGGGCTGCCATTTGAATTTGCCCGCGGCAATTTCGCGGGCGATGGTTTTGAGTCCGCGTGCGATGGCGCCGGCTTCGGCTTTCGAGAGCACGCCGATTTTGCGGAGCATGGCGGCGTGGGCGAGCGAGCCGAGGATGTCGTGCCGCCAGAGCCGCCAGTCAAAGGAAACGGATTCGGTGAATTGGGTCACGTCCGCGCCGGGGCCGCGCGCGAAGCGTCCGCTACGGGAAACGGGAGAGATTTTTTTCATGCGCTTCAACGGTCTCGAATGTGCGCCCGACGGTGTCAAAAGTCACTCTCAAATGAGTTTGCCGTGGCGGCGTTCCCTGCTCATGGCAGAATCATTTGGCCGGTGAAATTAGAACGGCGATCACAGAGCGCCGCCGCAAATGAAAATGGAGGATTGCGGTCCGGTTTTGAAAATGGGATGTTAAAGTCAGGTAAAACACAGATCACCCCGCACCATGAGCGAATTCAAATATGCGTGTCCGGTGTGTGGCCAGCACATGAAGTGCGACTCGTCGCAGAGCGGCACGGTGATGGAATGCCCGACGTGTTTCCAGAAAATCACCGCCCCGCAGGCTCCCGCGACCGACGACCCGAAATTCATCATCACGGGCACGAAAACTGGCGAACGGCCGATCCCGGCTGCCGTGGCGAATGCGGGCTTGATGGCCCCCGTGCTTGAGCCGGCAAAAAAATCCCCCGTGGCCGCAATCGCTTTCGTCGTTTTGCTTTGCGCCGCGGTCGCGGCGGCGTTTGTATTTGGCGGGAAAATTTTCAAACCGGTTCCGAAAGCGGCAGTCACCGTCAGCGGGACCTCTGGCAGTCCGTCGCACCTGGCACCAATCAGCGACACGTTGAATTTGTCGTCCAGCGGCAGCGATAACAACATGGCATTACACAAACCGGCTTTTGCCAGCAGCCAGCAGGACCAAAATCCGGCTCAAAACGGCAATGATGGAAACATCGAGACTCGTTGGTGCGCGGCCAACGGCAGCGCCCAACAATGGTGGGAGGTTGATCTGGGAGGCGCAACGGCCATTACTAATACACAGGTCCTCTGGGAGTTTGGCTCCGTCTATCAGTATGCGATTGAGGTGTCGTCGAATCACACAAACTGGACAACGGTGGTTGATAAAACCGCCAATTTCACCCCGGCCAAGAATAGCTCCGATTATTTTTCCGCCACCGGAAGATACGTGCGGATAGTTGTCACCGGACTGCAGCCGCGCTCATGGGCCAGTTTTTATGAATTTCAGGTGTTTGGTTCCGTCGTCGGCAGTGGCGCCGGTGGATCCATCGTCAATGGCAATTCCACCAATCAACAATGATTTCCAGTGGATGACTCCGGTCCAGATCAGGCAACCTTTGGCGTCCGGTTGCCGGCGGGTCCATATGAGGCTGTTTTTTCGTGAAGGACACGGTCGCCTGGAAAATTGTCCCCTCCCACAACTTCTTCCAATTCACGACCGAGCGACTTCCGGGGTCAGGCGGAAAAGGGAAGGTCGTGCCGCAATTGGCAGCCCAAAACGCCCAAACAAAAATAAAGCGCGGTTCTTGGGAGTCCCGTCCCGCCCGACATTACAAATGAAAATGCTGGATTGCGGTCCGGTTTTGAAAATGGGACGTTAAAGTCAGGTAAAACACAGATCGCCCCGCGCCATGAGCGAATTCAAATATGCGTGTCCGGTGTGCGGCCAGCACATGAAGTGCGACTCGTCGCAGAGTGGCACGGTGATGGAATGCCCGACCTGCTTCCAGAAAATCACCGCTCCGCAAGCTCCCGCGACGGACGACCCGAAATTCATCATCACGGGCACGAAAGTGGGCGAACGTCCCATTCCGGCTGCGGTGGCGGATTCAGGAGCGGCGCCCACACTCGCGCCGCAGAAACATACTTCCCTGCCGGCCATTCTCTTCATCGTCTTGCTCTGCACCGCAGCGGTGGCGCTGTTTGCGTTCCATGGAAGGATCTTCAAGTCCACCGGCGGGCAAGGCGCGTCCGGGACCTCCCAACTTCAACAGCCCGTCAGGCCGCCGCCACCGCCCAAACCCGTCGTCGTCGCGCCGCCGGCCAATGATGCGAGTTGGATGTTGGACCTCGTCGCGGCACCGATTCCTGATTCAACGGCGGCGGGGCGCATCCACGGACGGGACTTTATTTGCGAACGCGCGATTTTGCAGGGGGGCACGCTGACGTTGCGCGGCGCGACGGATTTGGGCGCGACGATCAATTTCGGCGGCGTGCTGCCCGAAGCGCTCGCCGGACAGTCCATCAATGTCGCCACCAACGCGGACAAGGCGGCGCGTGTCGTATTGCGTTGGAAGGAGGGCAACCTGTCCCTGCGGGAAAATTTCACGAACGGCTACGCGCTGCGGATCGAGTTCGGCCAGCTCGCCAGCAATCGCATGCCGGGGAAAGTTTATCTATGCACGCCGGACGCCGAGAAAAGTTACCTCACCGGGAACTTCGATGCCGAAATCCGCAAGCCCAAACCGCCCCGACAACAATGAAGTGCGGATGTTTGGAGTCCCATCCCCTCCGGCAGGACGATCCGAGCGCCCTTGTTATTCTTGCCGCGTGAAGAGGCCGGACTCCGAACGCAAAAACTTGCCACGCGCCGTCCCGGCGCGGAAACTCCCGCGGGTGAACATCGAACTGCTCAACACCGGCAGCGAATTGATGCTGGGTCGCGTGCTCAACACGCATCAGCAATGGCTCTGCCGCCGCCTCGCCGATCTCGGTTATGTTGTCACCCGCCAGGTGGCCGTGCCGGACGCGGCGCCTGACATCCAATCCGCCGTCCGTGAAGCCTTGAGCCGCGCGGATTTGATTGTCACCACCGGCGGCCTCGGCCCGACCTCCGATGATTTGACGCGTGATTTGATTGCGCAACTGCTCGGCAAAAAGCTGCGGCTCGATGATGCGGTGCTCGACCACATCAAGCGGCGTTTTGCGGTGCGCAACCTGCCGATGCCAAAAAACAACGAAGTCCAGGCGCTGGTGCCCGAAGGCGCGCTGGTGCTGGCCAATCCGAACGGCACCGCGCCGGGGCTGGCCATGAAAATCGAAGATCAAGGATGGGAGATGGGAGATGGAAAGCCGCTTACCCCATCTTCCATCTCCGATCTTCCATCTCCAAAACGGTGGCTGGTGATGCTCCCCGGCCCGCCGCGCGAACTGCGCCCGATGTTCGACAATTTGGTCGTGCCTTTGCTCCGGCGCGAATTCCCGCTGGACGCGCCGTTTGTCTGCCGCACGTTGCGGACGAGCGGCATCGCCGAGTCTCTGGTGCAGGAAAAAATTGAAGCGCCGCTGCACACACTCACGGCCGCCGGGCTGGAAATCGGCTATTGCGCGCGGACGGGGCAGGTGGACGTGCGATTGTCGGCGCACGGCGGGGACGGGGGAAAAATTGTCCGGACGGCGGAAGCGGTCGTTCAAAAAATTCTTGGCGCGCAAATTTACGGTTGTGACGATGAGGAAATGGAAACGGTTATTGTCCGGCTTTTGGCCGGACGAAAGAAAACTTTGGCGCTGGCCGAGTCCTGCACCGGCGGTTGCATCGCGCATCACGTGACGAATGTGCCGGGAGCGTCAGCGGTTTTTCTGGGCGGCTTCGTGACTTACAGCAACGAATTAAAGCAGAAATTTCTCGGCGTTCACACCGAAACGCTGGCGGCACACGGCGCGGTGAGCGAAGCGGTGGCGCGTGAAATGGCCGAAGGTGCGCGCCGGCACACCGGCGCGGATTTTGCCCTTGCCGTCACGGGCATCGCCGGGCCGGACGGCGGAACAAAAGAAAAACCGGCGGGGACGGTTTTCATCGGGCTGGCCGGAGAGTTTGGAACAGCAGTTGAGCGCAAAATGAATCCATTCGAGCGCGGCACCTTCAAGGAAGTCACGGCGTGGCAGGCATTGGAAATGCTGCGAATGCGGTTGGTTTGTCCTTGAGGATAAAAAAAATTGGATTAAAATTGCGCCATTCAACGTCTTTGCTCGAATTGAATAGAAAGGTTGATTTCCAGACATGGCTTTGACCATAGAACCATTGATTGCCAAGAGCAATCCGGTCGAGGGCGACAGCACGACGTTTCGCAAGCGCCGCGGCACCTTGCTGGTGGTGGACGATGAGGACGGGCCGCGGCAGTCGCTGCGGGTCATTTTCAAGGACGAATACGACATGCTGATGGCCGCGGACGGGCCAACGGCGATTGATCTGGCGCAGAAGCATCCCGTTGACGTGGCGGTGCTGGACATTCGCATGGCCGGCATGTCGGGCATCGAAGTTTTGGAGCGCCTCAAATACGTGAACCCGGACATCGAGGTGATCATGATGACGGCGTTTGAAACGACGGATACGATTCGTCAGGCGTTGCGGCTGCGCGCGTGCGATTACATCAACAAGCCGTTCGACCTGGCCACCATCCGCTCCGCCGTCAGCCAGGCCATGCAGCGGCGCACGCTCGAAAGTGAAATTCACAGCAGCGCCGAAAAGGTGCAGGAATTGCTTTCCGAACTGCAAAACCAGAAGGTCGAGGAGCAAATCGCCAAAACGCGCGGCGACATTTACGCCAGCATCATTCACGACATCAACGGCCCGCTGACGGTCATTTCCGGTTTCGTGCAGGTGCTCAACCAGCGCCTCAATCGCAATTCGCGGCTGGAAATGGAGGACCTGGAATTCATCAAAGACCGCCTGCGCATCATCGCGCGGCAGGTGGGGAATTGCGTGGAAATTTCCCGGCGCTACCTCGGTTTTCTCCGCCGCCAATCCGAGGAAGCCCCGCGCGTGAGCGTGAACCAATTGTTCAAGGACCTCGAACAACTCATCCGCGTTCATCCCGGCCGGAGCGACAACGAATTCGGCGTTCAACCGATGGCCGAAGACCTGGGCGTCAAAATGAACGGGACCGACGTCATCCAGATTTTGCTGAACCTCACCGTCAACGCCTTTCAATGCGCGCCGATGAGTCATCGCGTCGATGTCGGCGGTGAAATTTTGCGCGAACCACTCGATTTGACCCAGTTCAAGGACGGTCCCAACGACCGGCTGCTGAACGTCGAGAGCATGGACAACACCGCCCCGCTGGTGAAATTGTGGGTGCGCGACACCGGGCCCGGCATACTGCCGGAAGTGCTGCCGAAAATTTTCCAGCCTTACTTCACCACCAAAGGCCCGCGCCAGGGGACCGGCCTCGGTCTTAACATCGTGCAGCGGCTCATCAAGGAGGGGAAGGGCGCATTGCACGTTCACACGCGGTTGGGCGAAGGGACGACGTTCACGATTTATCTGGTTGGCGCGAATCTGGCGAAGTAACCATGAAATATGCGCGCCCAGGGTTTCATCGCGTTCAGTTTGATCGTTGCGGTTTGGGTCGCGCAGGCGAATGAAACGCTGCCGTTGCTCAACGCCGGCAGTGAAGTTTACAGCAACGTGACGGTTACCACGGTCACGACTACGGACATCTACTTCACCTACGCCGGGGGAATGGCCAATGTGAAACTGAGCAAGCTCGATCCCGCGCTGCAAAAGCATTTTGGTTACGATCCGGTAAAAGCAGGGGAGGTGGCACAAAAACAGGCCGCGGCCAACACCCAATACCACATTCAGGCCATCAACCAGCCGTCGCCACGGCCGCCAGTTGATGATAGCGCAGCGCCGCCGTCGTCTGCGGGACCGGCTTCAGACTCGTCATTGGGCGCCGCCTTGTCAGCGGCCCTGAGCCGGGCGCGGTCGGAAAACAAGATGGTGCTGCTCGACTTCACCGGCTCGGACTGGTGTGGCTGGTGCAAGAAATTCGACAAAGACGTGCTATCCACCGACAAATTCACCGGCTACGCCAAGAGCAAGCTCGTGCTGGTGGCGGTGGATTTTCCCAGCCACATAAAGCAGGACGCCACGCTTAAACGGGCCAATCAGGAGCTTAGGAAACGATTCGACGTGAACGGTTTTCCCACCTTTGTGCTGTTGAATTCCGCCGGCAAGGAACTCGGGCGTCAGGTCGGTTATTTAAAGGGCGGCCCGGATGCCTTCATCGCCGAACTGGATGGGTTCAGCAAACGTTGATTGGGTGGCGCGCCTGCCTGCGGTTGTTGAATCAGCCTTCAGGGTTGTCGAGCAATTCTTGCAAACGAGTGCGCAACGCCTCCGGCACCCGCTCTCGCCAGCTTTCGTCCACCAATCCCACTTCCAAATGGCCATCTGACGTCCAGTTAATTCCCCAGATACTCGCGCGGGTCAACAATCTTTCCGGCAATCGCGCTCGCGGCCACGGTGGCCGGCGAGGCGAGAAACACCTCTGATTCCTTGTTGCCCATGCGGCCGGGAAAATTGCGGTTGGTCGCGCTGATGCACTTGATGCCGACCTTGTTGATGCGGCCAAAGGTGTCCACCGGTCCGCCGAGGCACGCGGCGCAGCCGGCGTTCTCCGTCATCTGCACGCCCGCGCTCACGAGAATTTCCCAGATCGTCTGGTTGCCCCAGTAGGTTGTCTGCAAATCGCCGACGATCTCCGGTGTTGCCGGCACACCGAACGTGTCAATGGTCACTTTCTTGCCGCGCAACACGCGGGCGAACTCCACGAAGTCGCTCGTCTTGCCGCCGGTGCAGGAACCGACGTAGGCGCGGTCGAGCTTGATGTGCCCGAGGTCCTTCGCCTTCTTGCGCTGGCCGGGATTGGGATGGCACGCCACCGTCGGTTCGAGCTGATCCAGGTTCACGACGAGTTCATAGACGAACTTTTGTTTTTTGTCCGGCGCGATGGGTTCGTAGGTGGATTTGGTGCCGTTCAATTTCACCCGCGCGTCCACGTATTCCGCCGTGCGCGAATCGAATTCAAAAATGCAGTTCTTGCCGCCGGCCTCGATGGCCATGTTGGCGATGGTCATGCGGTCGTCCATGGAAAGCGACGCCGCGCCGGGCCCGTCGAACTGCATGGCGCGATACGTCGCGCCGTCAAAGCCGATTTCGCCGATGCAATGGAGGATCACGTCCTTGGCCATCACGCCCGGCTGCAATTTGCCTTCGAGCCGGAAATGCATCGTTTCGGGAACCTTGATGAGCAGTTTGCCCGTGCCCATGACGAAGCCCGCGTCGGTGTTGCCGATGCCGGTGGCGAACTGGTTGAACGCGCCGGCCATGCACGTGTGCGAGTCCGTGCCAAACAACACTTCGCCCGGACGCGTATGGCCCTTGGCCGGGAGCGCTGTATGGCAGACGCCAGCGTAGCGCGAGCCGAACTGCCGTTTCAAATTGCCCCTGGCGGCGTCGAATTTCCACGAGCCGTTCGGGTCGTCAATCACGTCGTAAAAATACGTGATGCCCTGTTCGCGGACGAAATCGCGGAGGATGTCCACGTTACGGTTCGAGAGCGAATCGGAGGTGAAAATGTAGTGGTCGGGGATGATGACAATCTTGTTTTTGTCCCAGACCTTCGCGGACTTGCCGAACTCACGTTTAAAGATGCCGATGGTGCCCGGTCCGCAGATGTCGTGGGTCATGAGCACGTCGGCGCTCACCCAGATGTTGTCACCGGCCTGCACCCGCGCCTTGCCGGACGCGCGCGCAAGCAATTTTTCCGTCAATGTCATAGGCTGGACACAATAGCTGATGCCGCGGGCAAGTTCAACTGAACAATAGCGGATGAACGGTTAAAGCTTGATGGAAATCCAGAAAAATGGTTTGGTGGTTATGTGAACTAACGGAATACTCATCACTGGAATTATGTCTGGAAAACGGGAAAAGACAGATGACGTAAATTATCAAGTTTACGTTTATGAAAGAAAATCTTTGGTCGAAGGAGAAAAAACAACCGCCGATCACTTTGATAACAATATTTTAACGCTTGCTGCTGGAGCGCTGGGCATTTCATTAGTTTTTTTAGAAAAGATCGCTCCAGAGCCAAATCCTAAAACGCTGATTTATCTTTACCTGGCTTGGGCTTCGCTTGTCTCGTCTTTATTGACAATACTTTCATCCCAATTGACCGGACAATATGCATACCGACGTGCGCGCGATCTTTTAGAGGACGAGTTTTTCCCGGAAGAGAACAAAGATAACTGCAAGAAAGGAAATCTTTGGGGAAGAACCACTCAAATTCTAAATTGGGCTTCCATAGTTGCTTTCATAGTTGGCGTAACAGCGCTTGCTCTGTTCAGCATTCAAAATGTGAGGTGCAGTCTGATTGATAAAAAATCAAAATCGACGATAACTGCAACCATAGGGATACCAAATGAACAACAGACGACTAAGTAAAAGACCAATAAATGCTCCAACGCCACCAAAACCTCCAAGGCCGCCAAAGCCCAGTTGAATTTTATGGCAGAAAACGAACCAATAGTTTCACAAAGTGAGAAAATGATAAGGTCACCAGTCCCACCCAAACCTCCAAAACCGCGAAAACGGGGAGGTTAAATTTTCTTCACCTTCACCCGAAACCGCTTGCTTCGGTGATTTTGGTGCAATTGCCAGATACACTGAACCAAGGGAAACGCGCGGTGTCAACTTTCAGGCCATTACTGGCATCATTCATGCTAATCCGCGACTGGCGTTTATTTGCACCGTGCCGTGGTGTTTTCGGCGTTGAACGTGTTGGCACATTTTAACCAGGTTCCTATGCGAAAAAAAATATTGGTGGTGGAGGATGAACCAGATCAACTCGAAGTGATACGTTTCACTTTGAAAAATGCAGGGTTTGCCGTTGGCACGGCCACCAACGGCATTGAAGCGCTCAAAAAGGCCCAGACGGTGTCGCCCGATTTGATTATCATGGATGTGATGATGCCCGAATTGGACGGGTTCGCCGTTTGCGAAACGTTGCGGGGGAATCCCGCCACCGCCTCCATCCCGGTTCTCCTGTTGACAGGGTTATGCAGCCATATCAGCCGACTGGTCGGGTATGAGTCTGGTGCCACCGATTATGTCGTAAAACCGTTCGACGCGGATGAACTTGTCTCAAAAGTGGATAAGTTGCTGTCTCAGGCGGCGGAAGCCTCAAAAACACCAGGCAAATCCAGATCAAAACCTGTTGCGGTATCGTCCAAATAAAAGCCCTGCCGCCATTTCTTGGGGTACCAAACTAAATAATCCGCTGTCCCGGTCGGAAAGAAGATTTCTACAACCGACCCAAGGCTAATTCTCTCTAGCACCCGGCCCAATCAATGCCGGTGGTCGGCGGGCATCGCGAGTGGCCGGTACCGCCGCCAACGGCGACAGGTTTTTACTTCACCTCGACCCGGAATTCACTCGCCGCGCGAATCTTTTCAAATTCTCCGTCGTAAAATTCCTTGCGGTATTCGTCGGTTTCCAGCAGGTGCTGGGTAAGGTCCTTTTTGTCGCGCTTGATGATGAACTTGAGTTCGTCGAGGTCGTCCGACCAGCGGAAGCCGTTGAAAAATTCCGCGCCGGCAAACTGTGTTTTATACAGCGCCGTCTGTGAATAGCACGTGCCGAGGTAGAAGTGCTTGAAGCCGCGCTCGGCGAACAGCGCCGCCGCCGACGTCATCATGAACATGCCAAGGTTGCGCGCGTAATAATTCAGATCGTAAAACGCGTAGTAGTAAAACGCCAGCGCCCTGCCTTCAAGATAGAGTGTGGCCACGCCGATTTCCCCGCCCGTCCTCGTGTCGGTGAACACGAGCAGATGCGAAATGATGGGCGAGCCAAACAGCGCGTCGAGCCGCTCGAATGTCATTACGTCCTTGCCGAATTTGATGTCGGCGTAGGTCTTGAAAAACTCCCGGCGTTCCGGCGTGTAATTGTATTTGTCGCGCGGCACGAGCTTCACCTCGATGCCCGCGCCCTTGCGCAGGATGCGGCGGTTTTCGGATGACGGCTTGAACTTCGCAAGATTCACCCGCACCTGGCGGCAGAGGTAAAAGCGGTCGAGGTTGCGCGACGACGGCAGGAAGCCGGCGTTGAAAATGTCCGACGGCGTTTCGCCCGCCTCCGGCACGACCCAGATGGCGTAGGGGAACTGGTAGTGCTCGTAGTCGGAATTTTGTTCGGAGAAAAGTAGTTTCATTGTTTGTTTTTACCGTTCACTGATTTTCGCCGCAGCCGCAACCGCCAACTGGTGAGCACTTCGTAGCTCACCGAGTTTTTCAGTTTCGCCAGGTCATGCACGGTGATTTCCTCGCCGCCCTGGCGGCCCATGATGACGGCTTCATCCCACATCTGCGCCTCGGGGATGTCCGTGATGTCCACCATCAGCGCGTCCATCGCGATGCCGCCGACGAGCGGGGCGCGCTTCCCGTGGATGAGCGCGCCGCCCTGGTTGCGCACGCGCGGAAAACCGTCGCCGTAGCCGATGGGCAGCACGGCAATCCGCCGTTCGCTTGGCGCGGTGTAACGCATGCCGTAGCCGACGACTTCGCCGGGTCTCAATTTTTGGATCGCCGCGATGCGCGCTTTCACAGACATGACCGGCTCGATGCCGGGAATCCGCCGGCAGACCGATGACGGGAAAACGCCGTACAACAAAATGCCGACGCGGACCATGTCCAGATGCGCGTGCGGCAGATCAAGAAACCCGCCGCTGTTGCAGGTGTGGCGCAGCTTCACGGAGATGCCGCGGGCGGCCATGCCCTGGAGGACTTCGTTGAACCGGGAGAACTGGAGGTTGGCAAACGTCTTGTCCGTTTCGTCGGATTGCGCGAAGTGGGTCATCACGCCTTCGAGCGACAGCGATTTCTCGGCGCCAATCTGTTCGATGAGCGGCAGGGCCTCGTCCCAGCGCACGCCGAAGCGGCTCATGCCCGTGTGAATTTTCACATGCACGGGCACGCGCTTGTTGCTGGCGGCGGCGGCGCGGGCGAGCTTGCGGACGGTATGCGGTTCATTGACGCAGACGGTCAGATTGTGTTCCACGCACCAGGGCAATTCGGCTTCCTGCCGTTCGCCGAGCAACAGCAACGGCGCGGTGATGCCCGCGTCGCGGAGCGCCATCGCCTCTTCCAGCGTGCTGAGGCCGAACCCCCAGGCGCCTTCTTCGAGTGCGATGTGAGCCACGTCGAGCGCCCCGTGGCCGTAGGCCTCGTCCTTGGTGACGGCCAGCAACCGCACGTTTTGCGGCAGGTCGCGGCGGATGAGTTGCAGGTTGCGGCGCAGCCGGGCGAGGTCAATTTCAACCCACGCCGGGCGCAACGGAAAAGATGTCGAATCGAAATCCATCGAATGCTGAAACTGTTTAACCACGAATCCCGCCAAATGACACGAAAAAATTAATCCCCCAATAAATTTGTTTGCGGACTTGTGTTGTTGCGAAATTGATTTAGGCTCACTCCTGATTAAGGTTTCTCGCCATGACCACGTCAATGAACCCGCCCCACGACTCGTTCAAACGTTTCAGCCTCTGGCTGGCGGCATTGTTTTTGGTCGTCCTGGGGGCAAAACTCCGGCTGGTGCAGCTTTATGGATCGCCCCTTCCATTATGGGACCAATGGTATGAGGCGGGGTCATTTTTCCGGCCATGGCTGGAAGGTCATCTGACATGGCAGGCTTTTTTTGCGCCCGATAATGGGCATAGAATTTTCTTCACGCGCCTGCTTGATTTAATCGTCATCCGGCTGGATGGCCGATTGGAACCTTTGTTGCAAATGACGGTCAACGCGTTCCTCCACACGGCGTTCGTTTGCGGACTGGCATTTTGTCTGTGGGATTTTCTCGGGCGAAAAAACGGGTGGTTCGTCTGTTTCCTGCTGGCGCCATTTTTCGCGCTGCCCTATGCCGGGGAAAACGCCATTTGGGCGATTACCAGCGAATATTTCCTGGACATCCTTTCATTGGCGACATTGGTTGTACTGGGGTTTGCCAAGCCGGGCAGCCGGTGGTGGTGGCTGGGATTGGCCGCGGCATTCACGGGTTTGTTTACCATGACTTCAGGATTGCTCGCACCTGTGACCGTTGGTGGATTGATGATTTTACGCGCCATCAAACATCGCCGGATTGAAAAAGGGAATTTAATCACATTGGGTTTGTGTTTGGCGGTCGTTGGACTGGGCCTGGCGCTGGGCGTTACGGCCGAAGGGGACCGCCCCCTGCGCGCGCATACCTTGATGGAATTTACATCCGCCTGGGGGCGCAACCTGACCTGGCTGTTTTTTGGCGCCCCGGGAATGGGGTGTTTCATTTTCCTGCCGCTGGTTTTGCTGATGGGCTTGTATTTTCGGCGACACTTTCAGGAGTCACGGGCGGCTGAATTGCTGCTGGGATTGGGGCTGTGGGGCGTGCTGCAATCAGCCGCGTTGGCCTATGGGCGCGCGAATTATGGGGACATTTTTCCGGTCAGCCGTTACCTGGACATCTTGAATGTTTTTGTCATCGCCAGTCTTTTCGCTTCGGTGTTGCTCGCGCAATTCTGGCTGCGCGGCGCGTTTTCCATGAAATTCACACTGTTCCCGCCGCTCGTTTTTTCCGCCGTGATATTCTTTGGTCTTTGCCGCTTCTCACAAATCGTGGTGGAAAATCTTTTGCTGCCCACTCGCATGATGAATCTGGTGGCCGAAGAACGCGTGGCAACCTTCATGGCCACCGGCGACCAGCGCGAGCTGCTGGAACAACCCACCGTGCGCCCGGATCCGGAAGTGGTCCTGGGAGTGCTGCGCGATGTGAAATTGCAGACCATCCTGCCCGCCGTGTGCCTGCCGCCGGCGGACGCGCACGTCACCGGCCGCTTCACCGCCGTTTCACAATGGCTGTTGCGAAATTCCACGGGGATGTTGTATTGCGGGCTGGGCCTGTTCGCCGGTCTGATGGGATGCGTCTTGATTCGCAGCCCGCTGGGTCTGGCGTGGGAAAATCTGCCGGCCGGCATCGCCTTCCTGGCGATTTTAGGCGCGCTGGGCTTTGTCTGGTCAAAAGCGCCAATCAAACGTGAAACCATCGAACGAGACCTGGACTACCAGCTCGCCGCGCATTTCAAATCCGTGAACAACCTCAAACGCGCCGCAATTTTCGAACACAAGGCCGGGTTGCTGAAGACTCAATAAAATTTAAATGCTTCCCGGTGGCCAGAGGCTTTGGCCAATGTCGGTGCGGCAATAGCTGCCCACGACGCGTATTTTGCGGATGTTCGCGTAGGCGTTCGCAATTGCCGCGTCCAGCTTCGGCGCCAGCGCTATGACGTCCGCGATGCGATGGCCGGTGGACACGAGCTTTTTGTCCGCGCCGCGCGCCACCTCGTTCCACCACACGTCGCAATCGAATTTGCCATCCACCTCCAGCGGCAAATGCGGGCTGCGCACTTGGATGAAAGGATAGCCGTAGCCCGCCAGCGTAAGCGAACAGCCGAATTTGAGTTTTTCGTTGAACCGCAGGTCCAGCCTTTTGTTCTGTGCGGTTCCCAGTACGATTTCCGCCGGATTTTTCAGCATCCGCAAAATCATCGGACCGGAGGTGACGCCGATGCGGATGTTGTATTCAATGACATGCCATCGGCCCTGGTGTTTGACGGCGGTGACCTGCAATGGCCCGTTGAACTTTGCCGCGCGCAGCCAGGGCAGCAACGGATGGATGAGCTTTCGCGCCAGTCCGTATTTGTCGTCCGGATCGCGCTCAACCAACCCGCCCAGCGGCGCGCCGGCGACCACGCCCTGGTTGCCGTTGAAGGCGTATTTGTATTCCTGGTTCGTGACCAGCGAATGAATTTCGCCACCGCTCACCAGTACGATGTGCCCAATCTCTGCGCGGCCGAGGTATTCCTGCAGGAAGACGCCCTCGGCATAATTGACATGCCGCAGCCATGCTCGTGTGTCCTCGACCGTCTCGCACAGAATGGTGTGGATCGGGCTGGTCGGCGAGCAAAGCGGATTCTTGATGACGAACGGCTGCGGATGTTTCGCCAGAATTTTTTCGGCGGCTTTTTGATCGGACGCAACGTAAGCCTGTGGAAAGGGAATTTTGAAGTCCGCGCACAATTTCCGGGCGAAGTCGCGCTCACGCTCGATGCGCATCGCTTCGCGCGTGGGGCTGAAAATGCCGGTCCCGGACCGTAACAAGTCCGCCGCCCACGGTTGCAACGCCCAGTCGATGGATTGGGGGATGACAACCTCCACGCCATTCTTCTTGATGAGCGGAACCGGGCTGGGAAACGCGTTGCGCGAAAAGGTCGGTCCGACCAGCGACGGCGGGAAGTGGCCGTAATTGCGGGTGAGATAAGTCGAGACCTTCGCGCCTGCGTCCGCCAGCGCCGCACCGATGCTGTGCGCGAACGAGCCGACGCCGAGAATCATGACGGCCGTTTCGTTATGCTGGCTTGGGGTTTTGCGTGCGTGCATTGATTTTGTTGCCGGGAAGCGTGTTGCGTGTTGCGCGCTGCGTCAAGCGTTGTCTCGACTTTGCCGGTCATTTTGCTATCTTGTGTTTTGTGAGTTTTGTCGCTGAATTCAATTCGTTGCCGCTGGAAGTGCTGGTGAAGCGTTCGCAGACCGCTGGCGTCCAAGCTGTGCGCGAGAGCATGGCCAAAACAAAGTTGTCGCTTGCCGATTTTGCGCATTTGATTTCGCCGGCGGGCGGGGAACTGCTGGAACACATGGGCCGGCGTTCGCACGCGATGACGCAGCAACGGTTCGGCAAGGTCATCCGGATGTTCGCGCCGCTTTACCTTTCCAACGAGTGCGTCAATAATTGCAAATACTGCGGTTTCTCGCGCGATAACCCGATCCTGCGCGTGACACTGTCGCTGGAGGATGTCAAACGCGAGGCGCAGGCACTCAAGGAACAGGGCTTTCGCAACCTCCTGCTCGTTGCGGGCGAACATCCGAAGTTCGTTTCGAATGATTACCTCAGGGATTGCATCGCCACGTTGCATGCGGATTGGCCGGGCATTTCGCTTGAAGTCGGGCCGATGGAAGCGGCGGATTACCGGCCGCTCGTTGCAGCGGGCGCGGACGGGCTGGTGGTTTATCAGGAAACCTATGACCGCAAAATTTATGCGGACATGCACACGGCCGGACCCAAACGCAATTTTGACTGGCGGCTCGAAACGCCCGAGCGCGCCTATGCCGCGGGATTCCGGCGGCTCGGCATCAGCCCGCTTTACGGACTGGCCGACTGGCGGTTTGAGGCCATCAGCGCGGCGGCACACGCGGATTATCTGCTGCGGAATTGCTGGAAGGCGGCGCTGACCATTTCCACGGTGCGGCTGCGACCGTGCGCGGGCGAATTCCAGCCGCTCACGCACATCAGCGATCGCGAACTGGCGCAACTGGTCTGCGCGTTGCGCCTGATGTTTCCCGACGTCGGCCTGGTGCTTTCAACGCGCGAATTGCCGAAGCTGCGTGACGGGCTGATTCCGCTCGGCATCACGATGATGAGCGCGGGCAGCCACACCGAACCCGGCGGTTACACCGGCGCGGGCAAGGAAAAAATCCATCATACCGAGCGCGGCCGGATTGTGGAACTCGCGTCCGGCGCAAGCGAATGGGCGCCCACGCCGGAAAACGCGACGAACGCGACCGGACAATTTCAAATTGCCGACGAACGCTCCGCCGGCGAAGTGGCGGAGTTGATTCGCAAACTCGGCTACGAACCGGTGTGGAAGGATTGGGACGCGGCGTTGACGGCATAACGATCTTCCGCTCTGACGACAGATTGCGCCGCCTTGTTCCCTTGTGATATAGTTGAACTGTGATTGCGCTCATCGAACAACGGAAAGAGAGCATCGCCGACTTGTGCCGCCAGCACGAGGTCCGGCGACTGGATTTGTTTGGCTCGGCGGCGCGCGGCGATTTTGAACCCGACCACAGCGACCTGGATTTCATCGTGCAATTTCGGCGCACGGGCTACGCCGGTTACGCCGATGCTTTTTTGGATTTTGCCGACGCACTGGAACAATTGCTTGGCTGCAAGGTGGACTTGCTCACCGAGCGGATGATCCGCAACCCGTATTTTCGCGCCACCGTGGAGGCCAGCCGCCAGACCGTCTATGAAAATTGAAGCGCGTAAACGGCTGCGGGACATCGCCGACTGCTGTGCTGCCGCCGGACGGTTTGCTGCTGGCAAAACTTTTTCCGATTATCTGGCCGATGACATGTTGCGCTCGGCCATTGAACGCAAGCTGGGAATCATCGGCGAGGCGATTGCGAAGCTGGAGGAAGCCGACCCGGCGCAGGTTGAAAACTTTCCTGAATTGAGAAAAATCATCGGACTGCGCAATCGTATCGTCCACGGCTACGACAATCTGGACGAAGAACTCGTATGGGACGTGGTGCAAAACCGCCTGCCGGTCCTGCAAACACAGGTGAAATCGCTTTTGGAAAAATAGACTTATGCGCAGCAACGAACGTTCCGGCGGCTGGGGTACGAGCCGGTCTGGAAAGATTGGGACGCGGCGCTGACGGCATGAAAGAATACAACCTCAAACAAAGCATTGTCATAGTTTTCGTGGGCCTCGCATTATTGTGGGTGTGTCTGTACTGTTTCGTTTTTCCATTTTTGGTTGGTGGCGGTCCGGGAAGAGTTCCACGCGCTCGCTTGGATGAAAGTCAATTGGGTGCAGGCATGGAAGAATATAAATCGGTTTTTGGAAATTATCCGACCGGTGAAAACGCGAGCGTTGTAAGAGCTTTAGGAGGAGACAATCCCAAGAAATTGCTACTATTAAATTTGGGTGTTAATTCAACAAACAAAAATGGCGAATTGATCGATCCTTGGAAGACGCCTTACAAAATCGTTTTTGACGGTACTAATTGCTTCACCATCTTTTCTGCCGGGCCCAATCAAACTTTTGGCGACAAGGACGACATCGTTTTCAACAGCGTTTCAAACAATCTTGTGATGCCATGAATCCACTTGTTACCGCCAACGGTAAGCCGGTCGAGACGAAGCTGCCGTGCTCGATTGAGGAATTTCTGGTTGCGCAAAAACTTCTGCCGCGCAGCGTCGTGGTGGAGCACAACGGCGAGGCGGTGGCGCCGTCAGAATTTTCCCAACGCCGGCTCAACGCGGGCGACCGGCTGGAAATCGTAAAAATCGTCGCGGGCGGATGAATGGGCAGATGGCGGATGGACGTTGGGGATAAATTGTCTCCAAATTCGGGAGGCGGGCGTTTAAGCTGTGGCCATTATGGATTGGTTGCACAATTTGATCTGGCACGACGGCAAACTGCTGGGCATTGACTGGAGCGTCTGGAAAATTGTGGGCCAACTGGGCAACGTGGTCTTCTTCACGCGGTTTTATGTCCAATGGTATGCCACCGAAAAGAAAAAGCGCGTGGTGGTGCCGGCAGCTTTTTGGTGGTTGAGCTTGGCGGGTTCACTGCTGCTGCTGGCCTATTCGCTGCACAAGCGGGATTCCGTTTTTATTCTCGCCTACGTTGTCGCCTGGATTCCTTACACGCGGAATTTAATCATCCACTATCGCCACCAAAAGGCACACTCCAGCTGTCCTGGTTGCGGCAGGAGTTGTCCGCCGCAGTCGAATTTCTGTCCGAACTGCGGCGCGCGGCTGGCGCCGACTACTTCTTAGGCGCGGCGGGCGCGGCGGCAGCTTGCGGCTGCGGCACAATCCCGTAATTTCTGAGAATCGGCTGGAAGTCGGGATGCGTGCTGCCATAAACGGTGAGTTGCTTCACAAAATTTTCCATGCCCGCCCGGTCCCGCTTGAAGTCCTCAATGATTTTGTTGGCCTGGGGTTTGATGGCTTCAATGTCTTTGCTGGTCAGTCTGGCCTGCCGATATAAAACGACAGTGAGCGTGCCGCTGACAACGACGAGCGCGAGCAGCAATGTGAAAACCTGATGTCGCAAGGCGACCAGCTGATCCATCAATTCGGTTTGCACGGGGAGATTTGTTTCAGATTCATTCATGGCAATTAGCGGTTGGCGGGTTTGGCTTGGGGGGGCTGCAGAATGCGCAGGATGTCCGAGTTCGGATTTTGCTTGCTGTAAGCGACCGCGTCGCGCGCGAGCGCATCCACGGCCATACGGTAGCCGTTGGCTTGGGTTGCCTGCATTTGAAGGGAACGCAACTCGCGCGTGCGGAAGATCGTCTGCAGCGCGAAAATCACGCCCAAAATCGCCAGCACCGCCAGCACAAGATTTAAAAAGGTCGTAATATTGTCATTTTTCATAAGATTACGGAGACTTTAGCGAAACGGCGGCGGATGTCCACTGATTTTTGCGGCGAAAACGAGTTGATTTTACATGGGGTAAATGGTATTACTTTTTATAATTCAACGACGCATCGTGGCTAAAGAAGAGCCAATTGAATTAAGCGGAAACGTCACCCAGGTGCTGCCCGGCACGATGTTTCGGGTGGCGCTGCCCAACGGCCAGCAAGTGCTCGCGCCCATCTCCGGCAAGATGCGCAAGAATTTCATCCGCATCAGCGTCGGCGACAAGGTCAACGTTGAGGGCGTGTTGCCCAAATGGAACGGAGCGCGGGTGTCCCACCCGCAGCCGCCAGAATTGCCAATGAGCGCACGAAATTCCACGGGTTTAGGGGTGGTCGAACGTGCTGCGGCTGAGACAG
>Ga0181538_10000484_pt1 | contig 47141 bp, 36 predicted proteins | sample PEATcosm2014_Bin_40_FD_119773 | JGI IMG/M metagenome (GOLD analysis project Ga0181538, IMG submission 119773) | Peatland microbial communities from MTU Mesocosm Facility, Houghton, MI, USA - PEATcosm2014_Bin23_30_metaG | ecosystem: Environmental > Terrestrial > Soil > Wetlands > Peat | place...
CGCCGGATGGGCCGGTATAGGACCAGGAATAGGTGAGTCCCGAGCCGGAGCCGTTTTCGGTTCCGAGCGCGCTCAAGGCGGTGGAGGTTCCGGTGACCGGATTGGGATTGGCCGCGGCGGCCTGGGCGACGGTGGGGCGGGTGGGGGTTAAGTCGATGACTGTCATCGAGTACGAGGGGAACGAAAAATTGAAGTTCGAGCCCGTGACGCTTAGGGTCTGTATGGAACTGGCCAATGAGGGGGTCGTCCCCCCTTCTTGCTGGTTGTCCTGAGCGGAGCCGTATTGCCAGACCTGCGCCTGGGTGCTGGGAGTGAATCCGCTGAGATCGAAAGTTTCGCTCAGCAACTGCGGAGTGCCGGTGGTGTTGTTATTGAGGCCGGCTTCGGTCTTGTTGATCACGAGCAGATCGAGATGGCCGTTGGGTTCAAGGACCGCGTAAGTGTCGATGGTGGATTCGTTGTCCTCGCTGGAGGCGACCACTACGCCGCCGGGCTGGATGATCTTGGAGGCCAATTGAATGGCGAAATAATCGGGGGAGGGTTCGTTCGTGCTTGCAGGGGAGCCGTTGCCAATAATGCCGTAGTCACCGTACAGGCGCCAACCATACAAGCTCGAAGAAACGAGTCCACCGCCGGGACCGTTGTGGAGGTCCCAGATCCAGAAGCCCTGATAGCCCGCGAAACCGTTGGAGCCGGCGGTTTCCAGAGTGCTGCCGAGCGCATCGGCGATGAAAAGCCCATTGACCAGGCTGACCGATTGCTGGCCGGGGCTGGAGGAAACGGAATTGACTTCGTCGGCGATGAGCTGAACATTTCCGAGGTATTGAACGCCCGCTGATCCGCCGGCAACTTCGGCATTGTGGATCAGAGTATCATAGTCCGAAGAGCGCTGAGCCCAGTCGTAGGGGTTGTCCGAACTGGTGTTGCTGGTCGTCGTGTTGGAAACACCGAGTAGTGACGCGTCATTTTCACTGCCCGGGCCAAGCGAAGTGTAATAGTGATCGGCAATGTAGCCCAGGGTGAACCCCTGGCTGACGGATTGCGTGAGGATATTGCCGATCCAATCGTAGAAATCGCCCGAGTTGTTGGGGGTAGTCGCGACATCCTGACTGTCGATGCCGATGGATATCGGAGTAGCACCCGACTCGCTGCCATCGCTGAGAATGCTGTTGATCTCCGTTTGGAATTGCTTGGCGAAGGAAATAATTGTCGTCGGATCGTGAGCCTTTCGCGTGGCGCTGCCCGGCATCGGCAACGTGTCGCCGGTTTTTCCATGATTGTCTGTTTCCCAGCTCCCGTAAATCTCGTTGCCGATCTCAAAATACGGGACGTTAAACGATGCGGGATGGTTGGCGCCCAAAGTGTTGCTGGCGACGGTCGTGCCCGCGCGCAGGCTGGCCCAATAGCCGACCGTCTTCCAGTCCACCGAGACCCATTTGTTGCTACTGCTGCTCCATTGCTCACCGCTGCCAATTGCATAAGTATCCGTGGGCGAGCCGTTGAGATACGCCCAGAGCGCCACCCCTTCCTGAGGGCTTCCCGATCCGTAATCAATCGTAACGACGCCCGCGGCATTCAAATTGGCGAGATAGTCGGCCATCTCGCCGATGGACTCGCTGTTGGACGTGGAATTAAAGTGCCAGGTATCCGCAGTAGACCCGCCGCCGATACGGACGGCATCAATGCCGGCGGCCTGAGACATTGAAAGTGTTGTCGACGAGTTCAGGAGTCCGTCCCAGGGCGCGGTATTCACGCCCAACATATCGGAGGGGACGGTACGGACGGTGGAATTGGCGTTTATAGTCGCCGTCGACAAAAGCGTTCGGACTTCCAGGAATTCAATTAAGCAGATCGAATGATGTAGGTCCGCTCGGCGGCAAGCCCTTCTGGACGATTTCCGCAACATATTCTCCTCGTCCGCGATTTGTCGGGTGTGGCCGGACGACGATGCTTTGAACCGTCGGGCTTAATACTCGACGCCGAAAGTGCTGCTATTGAACCGCATCCATCCGCCTCTTCGCTCGCCGCTAAGTTCAGTGTCTCCGCGGCAGCGCCTCAGGTACTGCGAAAACCAAGTCCCGCTACGCCGCCAACCAAACCCAATCCCCCATCGTGCCGCTGAAACAATTGAACCAACGTGTTTTATACCCCCAAATGACCAAAATACAACGAAATTCATCGTATTCATATATATTACGCGAGGTTCAAGCCTCGATTGGCGCGGGATTCAGGGCAAGGCGCCGATTACGCCCGGCAGCGATCATAAACAGAGGCGCATTTCAACGGCTTTTTGGCAATTTGGTTGATCTGAACCGTTCATCGCAATAGGCCCCGCGCCCCTGGGAGCAAATTGCGGCAACGGTATCCCCTGCAACGTCAGCGCGGGATGGAAACAACGGCGGTGGAGACACGCTGACAACCACCCTTCCAACAGTTCAAATCCAAAGGACTCGTCCTTTATGCAATCTTGTAACCAATTGATTATAAACAGTTTATGTCGTACTTGAATGGCGCCGCCGGTTCAGCCCGACTTTCCTTTAAGATTGTTGTTCCAGTTTTTTGCAGGCTGGCGGCAATGGAGTAGAATCATGGTAGAATAACATTGACTGTTGGGCTCGTTCATATATATTAGATTGGGTCAAGATGAACAAGTTGCGGTTCCAAGTCAGTCAGAAGCGCATTGCGGAGCAAGCGGGCGTGTCGCAATCCACGGTGTCACTTGTCTTATCCGGGCGTAGAGGAAACTCCGATCAGACGAGTCAGCGTGTTTTGCAGGCGGCCGAGCGGCTGAAGTATCGGCCGAATCTTCTGGTCCAAGGCATTCAGACGGGAAAGACAAGAATGATCGGCGTCATGATGCCCCCGTTCGATTACTACTGGTCTGAAGTCCTATACGGGATTCATGACACGTTGACAAACGCCGATCACGTGCCCATCACGTTATGGACGGTTCACACGGGCCCGTCACCGCGGCGGCGAAACGGCCCGGACGACAGCGGCAACGAGTTGGACCAGATTCACCGCCTGGTAGATCGCCGCGTGGATGGCGTGATCCTCTGGCCCTCATTCGCTCAATTGTTTGTCGAACACATCCACGAGTTTTCATCCCGGAATCTTCCGGTGGTGACGATCGATCATCAGCTTCCGCCGGAATTCAATTCGGATTATGTCGGAAGCGACGAGGCGATGGGCGGCCGGATGGTGGCTGAGCATCTTTATGCTTTGGGTCATCGGCGAATTGGTCATCTGGGTGGTCCATCGGTGGCTACGTGGGCGTTGGCGCGGCGGGAGGCTTTCGAATCGGCGCTTTCGCGCATGTCCGGAGCGAGCGTCGTGACGCGTGAAGCGGCGGCTGGTGCAGTAGACCTTGGGATTATCCCCGCGCGGGAGCTGTTGTCGCTGCAGGACCGCCCGACCGCGATTTTCGCCGCCAGCGATCTTTATGCCAAGACTGTTTACAGGGCTGCACAGGAATTCAATTTGAGGATTCCGGACGATCTGTCCGTAGTCGGCTTCTCCGACGACGACTTTGCCTGCGAAATGTCTCCGCCTCTAACGACGGTGCGCCAGCCGGCCTATGAAATCGGCCAACGCGCCGCGCAAGTGGTATTGGGCAGGTCGCTTGGTCAAATTCGCGATCGTGGCCGGCATGAAGAACTTCCGGTGAAGTTGATCGCGCGTGAGTCGAGCCAGGAGTATCGCGAAATGGCAACGCGCAATTGACCCTTTTGAAGGAGGTGGCGGAGACACACAACATCGGCTCGCGTAAGTGTGATGACCTCATATGCATGAATCAGGCGCGTTTGTTTGAGATGACGACACCTGGGCGCACTTCTGAGGATGGGCGTTCCCTCTTCTGCCCGGATGCCGCTAGTTTCCAAGTATCGAAACGTAACGTACGTTTCGGAGGAGAGCAATTATGTTACGACACAAGTTACGTCGGCTCGGCATATTGGCTGTGCCGGCGGCGGCAGTCAGTTTGATGGCTACGTCGGCTGCGAAAGCTCAGCCGTATGTAAATTATTTTCCCTTCGACACCTCGAGTTCGGTGACAAATTTGCAGGCCGAACAGTATGAAAATCCGTCTGGTGGCGTTCTCAACACGCGATTGGAGGGCGGCTACACGGGCATTTCGGCGTACTCGGATGGTTGGACCAACGCCGCGAATTACGACGGCGACGTCGGCGGTGGATCGGTCAAGCAGTCCGTCACGTTCAACGGCGTTTTGGGCTCACCCGGCAAAGCCGCCTTTGATCTTGACATGTACTGGACCGCGGAAACGGTCTACAACATTTCGTTCTACCTTCAGGTGGCTCCGGGTTCCGCCGACAGCGGAGCCAACGGCGCATCGTATGCCGCCGGGAGCAGCGGGTATTTCGGAGTGGCGACCCGCGACCAGAACTATGATTGGACCACCGTCCCCGATACCTACGTCACTGACGTCACCACCTCGCAGAACTTCGGTGATCAGGGTGGTGGCTTCAACTTCGGAGACCCGGGTTACAGCGGTAACTCTGACGCGGGCGATTGGCTTTACATTAACATGCCATTTCCTAACGGCGTTTCGGTCGCCGGCCTGACGTTCCAGGACTACGTTAACAACGATGCCAACACGAGGGTTGCCGGAAACGTTACCTGGTACATCGATGACCTGACGCTTTCTGTGCCGGAACCGGCTTCCCTGGGTCTGCTTGGCCTGACAGTTCCGGCGCTGCTGATGCGTCGTCGCAAGATCGCCTAAGCAGTTTGCACGGAGCCTCGTAACTTTGAAGTCAGATGGTGCCACGGCGAACCACTCGTCGTGGCATCTTTTTCCCCGTGTACCTGGAGCTGATCAGAGGCCCCTGGGCCAGGGTGTTTCGGCGCCTGCGGAAAATCGAGGGACCCATCTGGTACGAGCGGTCCTGCGGATACGGCTTCGCGCATCGCGCCATTTCAATTTGCGCGGCTGATCCAGGCGGCCATGTCGCTGGCGATCGGCGGAGTGTCCACGGTCAGCGGCTCGTCACCGCTGGCCGTCAGGCTTGTCTGGCTGATGATGTTCCCGGAACGCGTATCCATCCAGGCGACGTTGTACAATCCAGCCGGCAATCCCGGGACACGAATTTGTCCCGCCACCGACTGGCCCGCGGCCGGAGCGCGATTGTAAACCCACAGCACGACCAGGTTCTTCCCCCTTTTGGCTAGAACGGCCAAACCCGGAGCACAGGGCGTCAGAACGAATTTATTAATGTGAGCCCAATCCGCTCCGGTGTTCTCCAGGCGAATCGTATGCTCGCCCTGAGAAATCGGTAATTCCAGCGTCGCGTGGGGATGCGGATTCGGCCCCGGCCCCGGGCGTCCGCCGGGCTGTAGCCGTAAAGAATACGGCCCGAAATTCATCGCCGCCGCCGGCTGGCCATCCAGTTTTATTTCCAGCCGCGCGCCATCCGGCGTGGTCTGGTCCACCTCAACGGCGAAACTTCCCGGCGTCAGATAATTCACGTGCAACAAAACATACGGGCACATCGCTTTGTTCTTGGCGCTGCCTTGCAGATATGCCGACATCCCGCCGAGGCCCAGGACCGTGCCGCTCGGCTTGATCGTGAACTCCGTCAATTTCGCCGGCGCCCAACTGGTCCCTGGCCCGAATTGCAGCGGCCCCCGGCTGGCGGTTTCCGCAACCACTTCGATCGGTTTCATGTCTCTTTGCCTGAGCAGACCCGATTGTGCAATGAACTTCTGCGCCGCCGTGTAGTGGAACAGCAGGTTGTTCGCCTCGACCACGTCCCAAGACCAATACTGCGCGGCCGCGCTCGATCCGCTCATGATGCTGCCCCAGAGCACCCGATGCAACACGTCCCCGCTTTTGGGATCGGGGTCTTCCAGCAAGCCCAATTCGCCGTAGAAATAGGCCCGGTCCAACCGATCGGCGTCCAACACCGCGATCCCCGAAAGAACGTCAGGGGGATAAACATGTGCTTCGTAATAGTCCACGGCGCCCCAGAGCTTGGGCTCGGCCACCTTTGAACTCGTCACTATCAGATGATGATACGGGTCCTGTTCGCGGATAAATTTGGCCATGGCCGCATGCCACGCGGCAATGTCGTCAACCTTGCCGTTGGTGTACGCATCGGTGAATTCCACCTCGTTGAACAGCTCCCATGCCATGATGGCCGGCGAATAACCCCAGCGCGCGACGATGTAACGGAACTTGGCTCTGGTCAGAGCGATGGCCTTCGGGTCCGTAAAAAACTGCTCGGGCTTTTCAAGCCAGCCGCCGTTGGCTTTGTTCCAGGGATTGAGCGGCCAGTTCGGGTCCGCCTTGGTGCTGTATTGACCATGATGTTGAAGCACGAGATGAAAATGGATATCGGCCGCATCGGCCGCGGCGACGATCTGGTCCCACAGCTTGGCCGTCGGCAGGCTGAGGTTACCCAACTGAATCGGCGCAGCGCTTTCCGCCGGCCATGCGAGATCCTTCCCGTCCCAGTGGCACATCCAGATGCGCGTCCAATTGATCCCCGCCTTCCCCATGCGCGCGATCGAATCAACCAGCGGCGGCGCGCCTTCGGTGCGCCAACCCAGGTTGTATCCCACCGGATAGTATGGCGAGCCGTCGTCCAGAATAAATCGCTTGTTGTCGCTCGGATCCAAACGAACAAAACCCGGCCGTGACGGCCCATCCGCCGAAAATTCCCTGGGCTGAAGATTCAGCGGTTCAGCATCCCGGCCGTCAAGCGTCACCGCGCCGATGCGGTACTTCCCCGTCATGCCCGGCGTGTGCCGCACGCGCCAAGTCTGCCCGCCGTCGAAAAACGCGGGAACCGTCACCTCGCTTCCATCCGGCTGAATGATTTTCACGATCACGTCGTTCTGGGTGAAATCGAACGGATTGCCGTGAACCTGCGGCAATTCAAAACTCGCCTCGATCATGGGAAACGTCCCCGCTTGCAAAACTGATCCCGCAGCCCCCAACACCCATATCGCCGCAATCAGTCCGGATAACCGCCAAAGGGTTCGATTCATGCGATTAATATACGTGAAGTGCACCTATCGAGGTGAAAACTTCGACGCTGTGCGCCATGATATCCGCGATCTCAAAATGCGGCGAGGCAAATTTGATATCGTCGTGCCGATGCCCCATTCTATACGGATATGCAATACGGACATTTTGACGACGCTGCTCGTGAATACTTCATCGATCGGCCCGACACGCCGCGCCCATGGAGCAATTACCTGGGCGATCGCGGCTACGGCGGGATCATCACCAATAACGCCGGCGGGTATTCGTTCACGCATTCACCGGCGGAGGGACGCATCCTGCGCTTCCGTTACAACTCGGTGCCGCTCGACCAGCCGGGCCGATATTTCTATCTGCGCGACCAGGACAGCGGGGATTACTGGAGCGCCTCGTGGCAGCCGGTCGGCAAGCCGCTGGAGGAGTACCACGGCACCTGCCGATTCGGCACCGGATACGCGGTGATCGACAGCCGCTACCGCGGCATCGCCACGACGGCCACCTATTTCATTCCGCTGGGGCGGCAGTTTGAGTATTGGGTGCTGCGGGTGGCCAACCGCGGCGACCGGCCGCGGTCGCTCAGCGTCTTCTCATTCTGCGAATTCACCAGCGAATGGAACCTGCTCCAGGACCTGTTGAACCTTCAGTACGTGATGTTCATCGCCCAGGCCCGATGGCAGGATGGGATGATCTCCGCGTCGAGCTGCGCCCGCCTGCCGGCCCATCCCGGCAACTTCGCCCACCGCGACCAGTCGCGTTGGTGGTGGATGACGCAATTGGGCGGCAAAACCCGCGGCTATGATCTGGATCGCGAAGCGTTCGTCGGCGTCTACCAGGGCTTTGCCAATCCGGCGGCGGTCCAGCGCGGCGCCTGCGGAAACTCGACCGGCTTCTCGGACAACATTTGTGGCGCCATCCAAAGCGATTTGGTGCTTCAGCCGGGCGAAACCCAGACCATCATCGTGCTGCTGGGCATCGGCAAGGCGGAAACGGAAGGCGCCGCCATCCGCGCTGGATTCGGCTCGCCGCAGCGCGCCGAGGCCGAGCTGGAAAAGCTCAAAAATCACTGGCATGGCAAGCTGGACAGCTTCCAGGTGAAGACTCCCGACGCCGACTTCGATCACATGGTCAACGTCTGGAATCCCTACAACGCCCTGACCGCGCACGAGTGGTCGCGGTCGTTTTCGCTGATCTACACCGGCGAGCATCGCGATGGCTTTGGCTTCCGCGATACCGTGCAAGACCAGTTGGGCGTGCTGTATATGTTGCCCGACGTGGCCCGCCAGCGTCTGCTGCTGATGCTCAGCGGGCAGGACGGCAGCGGGGGGGCGCAGCCGGAGATCCAGCCCTGGCGCCACCAGCCGGGAGCGATGCCGCCCACGCCCGAGGGCAATTACCGATCCGACGATTGCCTCTGGTTTTTCAACGTGATTCCCTCCTACGTCGCTGAGACCGGCGACGTCGGCCTGCTCGACGAGGTCGTGCCTTACGCCGACGCGGGGCAGGCCACGGTGCTGGGTCATCTCCGCCGGGCCATTGAGTTCAACCTGCAGCGAAGCGGCGCCAATCAACTGCCATGCGGGCTAAAGGCCGACTGGAACGATTGCCTGAAACTGGGCTACCGCGGCGAGAGCGTTTTCGTGGCGATGCAGCTTCGCCTGGCGCTGGGAGTTTATGCCGAGTTGGCCGCGCGCCTGGGCCGTCGCGAGGAGTCGGCGTGGGCCTTGTCGCAGCGCGATGCGTTGGACGGCGCGATCCAGCGCGTCTGCTGGGACGGATCATGGTTCATCTGGGCGATTGCCGAGGACGGTACGGTGTTCGGCACGCATCGCCTGCCCGAGGGTCAGGTCTATCTCAACACGCAGTGTTGGGCGATTCTGTCCGGCGTGGCTACCGAGCAGCAGGCGCAAACGGCGCTTCAGACGGTGCACGAGCGGCTGGCGACAAAGTATGGATTGATGATCTGTGATCCGCCGTTTGACAAGACGCCCGTCGCGGTCATGCGCGCCGTGCTGTTCAATCCCAGCAACAAGGAGAACGGCGGCATCTTCAGCCATACGCAGAGCTGGGCGGTGATCGCCCACGCCATGCGCGGGAATGGAAATCGCGCCTACGAGTATTACCGCGCCTACATGCCGGCGGCACAGAACGACATCGCCGAAGTGCGGCAGGTGGAACCGTACGTTCACTGCCAGAGCACGCACGGCGCCCATTCGCCGCATTTCGGCGCATCGCGCCTGCCCTGGCTCAGCGGGACGGCAAGCTGGAGCTGCTACACGGCCGCCCAGTGGATCCTGGGCATCCGTCCCGAAGGCGACGGCCTGCGCATCGATCCCTGCATCCCGGCAAGTTGGCCGGGATTCACCGCGCGGCGCAGATTCCGCGGAAAAATGCTGGACATCCGGGTGGACAACCCGCGCGGCGTGCAGCATGGCGTGGCCGAGCTGCGCCTCAATGGGAAGATCATTCCGGGCAACCTGATTCCCGCCGCCCAGCTTGCCGGCGACAACGCGATCGCCGTTGTCCTTGGCTGAGCCGCGTGCATCCAGCCCTTGAAATCCAGCTTACAATGGCCGGTGAAATGACGCTTCAGCAACAACTCGAGTCCGGCATGTCGCATCATCAGGCGGGTCGATTGGCCGACGCGGAGAGGGTTTACCGGCAGATCCTGGCGCAGCAGCCCGATCATGCGGACGCCTTACATTTGTTGGGGGTGCTGGTGGGTCAGCGAGGACAGTTGGACGCGGCCGTGGAATTGATCCGGCGTGCGATCGCGATCTGTTCAACCGATGCATTTTATTACGGCAACCTCGGCAACACGTTGAAGATCGCGGGGCAACTCGATCAGGCGATTGCTTCGTATCGCCATGCGATTCGGATAAAGCCGGATTACGCTGACGCGCACCACAACCTGGGTGTCGCCCTGCGCCTCAAAGGACAACTTGACGAGGCGATCGCCGCCTCTCGGCAGGCCATCCGGCTCAGGCCTGATTTCGCGGACGCGCACAGCAATCTCGGCAGCACGTTGAGGGACATGGGGCAACATGACCAGGCTATTGCTTCCCACAGGCGGGCGGTTCAGCTTAAGCCTGATGGCGCCAGAGTGCACGGTAATCTGATCTTCACCCTCCAATATCATCCGAGCTACGACGCCGCGATGATCCATGAGGAACTGCGCCGCTGGAACCAACAGCACGCCGAGCCGCTCAGAAAATTCATCCAGCCGCACCACAACAATCGCGATCCCGATCGTTGTTTGCGCATTGGATATGTCTCGGCCGATTTTTTTGATCACGCTTCCGCCTTCTTTCTGGTGCCGCTGTTCCGTCACCATGATCGGCGCCAGGTTGAAGTGTTCTGTTACTGCCACCGGGCTCATTCCGACAAGGTGACGCAACAGATGAAGGATCACGTTCAGCACTGGCGCTCCATCGTCGGGCTGCCCGATGCGAATGCCGCGGCACTGGTCCGCGAGGACCAGATCGACATTCTGGTCGACCTGAAACTCCATACGGCCGCAAACCGTCTCCTGGTCTTCGCCCACAAGCCCGCGCCCGTGCAGGCAACTTGGCTGGGCTACCCGGGCACGACCGGAATGGACACCGTGGACTATCGGCTTACCGATCCATGCCTGGACCCTCCGGGACTCGATGACGCTTATTATTCGGAGCGGTCGATCCATCTGCCGGATACGTTCTGGTGTTACGATCCTCTCACCAGCGAACCGTCGGTAAATGCGCCGCCATGTCTGGAGAAGGGATTCGTCACCTTCGGCTGCCTGAATAACTTTTGCAAAATAAACGACGTGGTACTGACGCTGTGGACTCGGGTTTTCAAGGCCATCTCCAACTCACGTCTGTTGCTGCTGGCGCCCGAGGGAAGTTCACGCCAACGGATACTGCACTGGCTGGGCCGGGAAGGCATCGGCGCCGAGAGGGTGGAGTTTGTGGGAAGACAGACTCGTTCGGAATATCGCGAGACCTATCACCGCATCGACATCGGATTGGATACCGTCCCCTATAACGGCCACACCACGAGCCTGGACTCATTTTGGATGGGCGTTCCCGTGATCACGCTGGCAGGACAGAGGGTTGTCGGACGAGCCGGGCTGTCGCAATTGACCAATCTCGGCCTGCCGGAATTGATTGCCCAAACGCCGCAGCAGTACGTCCAGATCGCCACGGACCTGGCCGGAGATTTGCCGCGGCTGGCGGAGATGCGCCGGACGTTGCGAGCGCGGATGCAGGCGTCGCCGCTGATGGACGCCCCGCGTTTCGCACGCAACGTCGAGGCGGCGTACCGGCAGATGTGGCGCAATTGGTGCGAGGCGGCGGCTATTCCGTTGCCAGAGCCGACGATTTAACGAAAATCCGCTCAATTCCTGATGATTCCTTAGCGTTCAGTTGTGTCGCCGGGGCCCTTCCGTAAAATCCGGTTCCCTTTTCAGGCCAATGTGGCCGACTTTAGTCGGCGGAGTTGGTTTTCATGATTAATCTTCTCCCGAAAGACACGGTCTTCTTCGATCTGTTTGAGCGGCTGGCCATTCATGCCATCTCCAGCGCCGAGCATTTGCGAATATTGGCGAGGAATTTCCCGGATATAGAAAACGAAGTGATGCGCATTCGCCAGGAGGAACATCAGGCTGATGAGCTGATGCACAAGGCGCTGGAGCGGCTGGATCAGACGTTCATCACGCCCTTCGATCGGGAGGACATTCACGAACTGGTGAACGGAATGGACGACATCATCGACACGATCGATGCGCTGGCCAAGCGATTCAAGATTTATCACGTCGATGCGATGCCGTCGTTGTTCAAGCAGCAGACGGACATTTTGGTGCAGGCGACGGTCGCGTTGAGCGACGCGGTCCATCGCCTGCGAAAGAGCCGGAAGCTTTCTGAATTGAAGGAGGTCCTGATCGAAATTCACCGCCTGGAAAGCGTCGGGGATGACGTCAACTATGCCGCCATCAGCCAACTGTTTGAGGGCGACACTCCGCCGTTGGACGTGATGAAATGGACCCGGCTGTTTGATTACATCGAGGAGGCCATCGACGGATGCGAGGACGTGGGAAACACGCTGGAACGAATCGTGTTGAAAAACGGATAGGGCCGACGGCGTGCTTGGCATATCCGGGCGCGATTTGGCTCGGATTCTTTGGAAATCGAATGATACATCCCGCATGGTTGATGACGGCGACGACGGCTACGGGGAACGTTCCGGCCGCCCATCTGGGTCTGATTTTCGCTATCGCTGCCGTGGCCCTGGTTTTCGATTTTCTCAACGGATTTCACGACGCCGCCAATTCGATCGCCACCGTCGTCTCCACGCGGGTCCTCTCGCCTCGGCAGGCCGTGATCTGGGCGGGATTCTTCAACTTCGCCGCCGCGTTCGTCTTCGGAACCGGCGTCGCCAAGACCGTCGGATCGGACCTGGTCGATACGCGATTCGTCGATGTCTTCGTCGTGCTCGGTGGATTGATGGGAGCGATCATCTGGGACGTCATCACCTGGCTCTTGGCTCTGCCGACCAGCTCCTCGCACGCGCTGGTCAGCGGCGTGGCGGGGGCGGCCATCGCCAAGGCGGGGTTCGGCGCGATCATCCTCGGCAAGGGCTGGGGACTTCTCATCCTCTTTCTCTTCGTGTCGCCGATCATCGGTTTTCTGCTGGGAGCGATCAATATGGTGGCGGTGGCGTGGATATTTCGCCGCGCCACGCCCCATCGCGTGGATACCCTCTTCCGCCATCTGCAACTGCTCAGCGCGGGCGTTTACAGCCTGGGCCACGGCGGCAACGATGCGCAGAAGACCATCGGAGTCATCGTCCTGCTGCTCACCGCCGGCGGACACGCGCCTTGGGCCGTTTACGGAAGCGTCTCCCTCCCCTGGGTTCACAATGAATATGGCCTGCCCATCATTCTCGCCTGCAATGCCGCCATCGCGCTGGGAACAATCTTCGGCGGATGGCGAATCGTCAAAACCATGGGATCGGGCATCACCCGCCTGACGCCCGTCGGCGGATTCTGCGCCGAGCTTTCCGCCGCCACCACCATCATCGGCGCCACCTTCTGTCAAATCCCGATTTCAACCACCCATGCCATCACCGGATCGATCCTGGGCGTGGGAACCATGCGCGGCGTCCGATCCGTCCGATGGATCTGGGGCCAGCGAATCGTAACGGCGTGGATTCTCACCATCCCCTGCTCCGCGTTCATGGCGGGCGTGACGTATATCCTTATTCACCTGTTCGTTCAGCCGCTGTTTCGATGAGGGGACGGCAAAGCGACGGCTCCGCCTTTTGGAAGTGGAAAACCCAACTGGGGAACTAGGATTCGAACCTAGACAAGCAGATCCAGAGTCTGCTGTGCTACCGTTACACCATTCCCCAAATATTCTCGGAGAATCCGCGCTCATCCGAGAGCGATAAGACGTTACACGAAATCGCGGTTTGTTGCCAGATGCCGCGGGAGCGTTTGGCGGGGGATCAGCCCCAAAGTTCAGGGCCAGGGTTCCGGGGCCAAATCGAACAATTCCGCGTTGATCGAGTCGCCGCGGATTTCGGCGGCCGCGGCGGCGGCGTCCTGGCGATGGTCCGTCAATGTGAACAGCGTGCTGCCGCTGCCGGTCATGCGGACGATTCTGCCGATCTTTCGCTCGATTTGCCGTCTTAGTTCGCCCAATTCCGGCTGAAGCGAAAAGGCGGGGGCTTCCAGATCGTTGATCAACACTTTCAGCAATTCCCCGGCGGGCAATTTTGACCAGGCGGTCCAATCGGGTTGATGGGTGATTGCCTGGCTCGATCCCAATTTCATTTCGTCGAATCGGCGATAGACGGCGGCGGTGGACATCGAAAGTTTGGGAAAGAACAACACCGCGAATTTCGCCGCGGGTTTGCCGATGGGCATCACCCGTTCCCCGCGTCCGGCGCAGACGCTGCTGGGGCCGTGCAAAAAAAACGGGACGTCGCTGCCGAGCCGAGCTGCGATTTCGGCCAGTTGCTCAATCGAGAATTTCAAATTCCAGAGTTGATTGAATCCGATCAGGGCGAACGCCGCGTTGGAGCTTCCTCCGCCCAGGCCGCCGCCCATCGGGACGTTTTTTTGCAGCGTCACGTCGGCTCCGCGTTTGTCATCCAGGGTTTCTCCCGCTCGGACGATCAGATTGGTTTGGTCCTCCGGGACATCCGGCCGATCGCATTTCAAGCGGATTCCAGGCTTGTCCGCCGCGATCATCTCGATCGTGTCATGCAAACCCACGGCGCACATCCAGCTCAGCAGGGGATGAAATCCATCGGCGGAGCGCGGCCCGATGCGCAGATGGAGGTTGATCTTGGCCGGCGAGAGGATTCGCATCGTTCACTTGCGGCGAAACAGGCCTTCTTCGCAACTCAGCACGAACCGTTCGGCGCAGGCCTTGAGGTCTTCCCATTTCTGGCGGATGCGGTCGGCCTCCTCGGTGTTCACCCGCTGGTCGTCCTCGAGTGATTTGGTGACGGCTTCCAGGAGCTCGCTGAAATCGCGGACCATCTCGCGGGTTTCGTCGAAGATGGTCTCGTCAGGACTCTTGCGCAGGTCGGGGACGGGATTGGCGGCGAAAAATCCGCCCGCTTCGTTGCAGAGCCAGCGGATGAGGCGGATGTCTTTCGTCAGGAGATAGAGTTCGCGGATGCGATCCAGCGGATTCTTGGCCCCGGAGGCATCGGGGTCATCGTGCTCGGCGGGTGGCTCGCACCATTTGTACACCAGGGCGGAGGAGACCTTCAGCCCGGCGGCCACGGCTTTTACGCCCAACTCTTCCACGGCGTTGCGGATGATCTCATAGGATTTCATGGCCGCAAATTGTAGCCGACGCGGGCGGTTCGTATATTGGGCGGGAGGTGATTTTTTGTTAATGGAGGTTCGGTGATGCCGCGATATTGGTGGAGTATTCCTTTTGTTTTGCTGGCGTGGCTGCCGATCGCGCTGGCGGATGCGCCGGCCACCCAGCCATCCGGTGGGGGGGCCGCGGGGCCGACCGATGTGTTGAGGGTCTTCTTACAGGATATTCAGCACGGCAATTCGGCGGACATTGTCAGGGTCTGCTCGGCTCGGGGCGAGGATGCCAAGGGGGTGGTCCGGGATTTTCAGGCGGTGGCGTCGGCCACGGAGTATCTGCGGACGGCCGTAACCCTTAAGTTCGGCCCGGATGCCTGGGCTTCTGTTTTGCCGTCGCTTCCAAAGCCGGCCGATTTGGATGACGTTACGGAAACCATCACGGGCGACCAAGCCCAACTGACCGGTGCCAACATCTCGAAGGTGCGGATGATCCGCGTGCAGGGATCCTGGAAGCTCGATGTTGACGGGCTGCTCCAGAGCGACGAGGCGCCCGCGAACGTTCATTGGTTCTCGGCCCTGGCCCAGGCGATGCGCCGAACCGCCGACGACATTACGGCGGGGCGGTTGACAACGCCGGCGGCCGCCGCTGAGGCGATGGCCGCGCGAGAGCAAGCCATACCCGACGTTCCCACCACTCAGCCGGCAACCCGGCCCTGACATGGCCCAGACCAAGCAACAAATCCAATCGCTGCTCGCCGGCGCCGGCGCCAAGCCGCGGCGGCGGTTCGGTCAGAATTTCATGATCGACGGCAACCTGGTGCGCATCGTCGCCGATGCCGGGCAGATTGCCCCCGACGATCTGGTCGTCGAGGTGGGGCCGGGGACGGGAACGCTCACCGAGGAGCTTCTGGCAAGAGGGGCCAACGTCCTGGCGGTGGAAATCGACCGCGCGCTGGCGGAGGTCTTGCGTAAACGCTTCGCGCAGGCGGGCAATTTCACGTTGATCGAAGGCGACGCCCTGATGGGCAAACATGCGCTGGATGCTCGGATCGTTGCGGCGATTGGGCGGGAGAAATCGGCGGGGCGGCCGGTTCGGTTGGTGGCGAACCTTCCCTACAACGCCGCTTCCCCGCTGATCGTCGAGGCGTTGATCGCGGGCGTGGATTTGCTGGCATTTACGGTGCAGAAGGAGGTTGCGGATCGGCTGCGCGCCGGCCGAGATTCCAAGGAATATGGAACGCTGTCGATCGTGGCGCAGCTTCTTTCGCGGGTGGAGGTGGTTCGCACGTTGCCGCCGCAGGCGTTTTGGCCGATGCCGAAAATCGAATCCGCGCTGGTGCGAATGACCCGCCAGGACCGCCTGGGAGCCCATGCCGCCGCATTTGGGACGTTCATTCACCGCATCTTTTCCGCTCGCAGAAAGACCCTGCGAAATGGGCTGACGATGGCGGGAGTAGATGCCGATAAACTGCTCGCCGCCGCGGGCATCAGTGGGCTGGCGCGGCCGGAACAAATTGCGCCGGGGGATTTTCTTCGGCTGTTTGAGGCGATTGGCCGCGAAGCAGAAACTCGAAATTCGAAATTCGAATGACGAATCAAATTCAAAACTCGAAATTCGAAACAAAGACGAAGACCGTTTCGTCATTCGAATTTTGAATTTGATTCGAATTTCGAATTTCGCGATTTCGAATTTCCACGAATGATCAATTCGTGGCCGATGCTTGTCTCGCCAGCATGCTGGGCGGAACGATGCCGGCCATGATGGAGTTGTTCACCTTCGATTCGTCGATCTGCTGGGCGTCCGTGGGTTCGATGACGCGCAGGCTCAGTTGCGGGTCGGTTGTGGGCTCACCGTTGATGCCGATGAATTGGCCCATGAGGGCGGTGATTTTGGCGTCGCTGGTGCGGACGTAGATTTCGGTGCGTCCGGTGGCCGGGTCAACCAGGCGATAGAGCGTTCCGCCGCCGACCTGTAGGCTGGAGGGCTGCAAGGTTCCGACCGCGACGAAGACCTGGATTTGCGACTGTTTGAGGCGCTCGGCCAACTCCTGCTGCTCGGCCTGCAAGGCGAGTTGACGTGCGGCGGCGATCTTTTCCAGCCGCTGGACCTCGATCAGTTTCGCCTTGTTGTCGAGACGGGCCTGGAGCGTGGCGATGCGGATTCTCACAACGCTCTTCAACTCATCGGATAACTGGTCGCTCTTGGCGATGGACTGATAGCTGGCGATCAGTTCGTCAATGGGCTGGGAGTCGAGGGGCTGCTTGCTGACGTCGGAGAACTTCGACTCGAATTGAGCGAAAAGTTCTTCGGGGCTGGGCGGCGGAGGCGCCGCCGCCACTGCCGGTTGTGTTGACGGCGCCGCGGCTACGGGGGATGGGTTGGTCGTTGGGGCGGCCGCCACGGGCGCCGACGGGGCGGTGGTGGGGGTGCTGGTGAGAATGGCGTTGGCGGCGTCGATTTGCGGATTGGAGATCGGCGCGCCCGGCGCCGGCGGATTCTGTGCCGTTGGCGCCGCCGGTTGTGGGTTTGCCGTGTCCGGATTGGCCGCCAGCGCCGGATGCGCAACCGTCACGAAATCCTTCTTGACGTACAGATAGGCCCCGGCCGGTGGTTTGATCTTCAGGAATTCTTCTTCCTTACCGATGATCTCGACCTGAGCGCCGGCGTCCAGATGGGTTTGCACCGTGGTCTTCATGGCGTTGGTGAGGCTGCCGGCGCGAACGTTGACGTTGTTGCGATTGATCTTGCCGACGGCGCTGTCGCCGGGGTGATCCACGAAAGCGGCGTTGACGTAGGAAAAGCTTCCGTCCGGCGGAAGGATTTTGAGCCAGTCGAACTTGATTCCCACGACGGTGACCGCGGCGCCCTTGGACAATTCCTGGGTGGGGTAATACCCCTCGCCGGGACCGCTGCGGACGTAAACCGAATCGACGTTGATGACCCCGTCGATCTGGTAGCGTGAATTGGCGACATTCGGCTGCGGTATGGCATCCTGAGCCAGGGCATTTAGACCAGGAACAACCGACAGTGCGACGGCAATAAGGATAAATCGGAAGGACATTGCAGCACCTCCATGTGCGAGTGGGCAATCCATTACCCGGCTCAGCTTTTAAGCCGGATTTTGCGTTTCTGGGTGAATAGGATACCGCTTGCGGTTGAAATGTAAAGGGGGAGGCGCGCACAATATTGCGCCTACGCGCAATAACGGCGCAGGGGTGCCGGCGCGGGTTCGGTAACACCTATATGATGAAGGAGCTCATTTGGACGATTGATGCATTCGATTTCTTAACAATTCGCCGACAGACGTGGCGAACTTCTGGATTCGTTCCGCCGGGACGTTTTGTTGCAGGACCGCCAGTGCATCCTTTGGAAAATGGAACAGCAGCGTCTTTTCATAATCCACCCTGACGCACACATCCCCTCCCCAACTGCCGAAATCCGCCCCGGATACTTGGCGAATGGAAGACCAGGGAATCAGGATTGGTGATTCCGAAGCGAAGCTGGCCGTGACCAGGAGGCCTTCTTGAGCGAATGCGATCTGAAAGAATTTACCGCCGCTGCCTCGACCGCTACGAAGTCGGCCGCAACTTCCCTTTACCCTGTATTCCGCGCCGAGTGCACGGATCTTCATCGGTGGAAATCGTTGCGCCAGTGCGTCCCAGCCGCTGATCTTTCTAAAAAACCACCTCATGCGCAGCAACACAACCGCAGCGATGGCGAAGGGCAATGCGATTAAAACGTCTCTTCCAAAGCCGCTGGTTTCAGCAAGTGCACTGAACACGGGATTTCCCATTTGAATCTTGGCCGACAAATCGCGTCGGCGATTTTGTCATGATACCAAGGTCTGGAACCGGGACAACCCGCCGCCGTTGCGAGGGTCTGCCCCAACTTCCGGGGGTAAAGACGATTGAACCGCCATGACAGCAAGGTGAAACCAGCGTCAGGGCGTCATGGCGGTTCAATTTCTGCTCTCCCGATTCGCCCACAGGGCGAAAGTCTCTATTGGAATAGCAGTGGGAGGCCGATGGCAGTGGATGGTCGCCATTGTCCCGCGATGCCACATGAACCGTTGGCCAAGTCCGGGTTCTTGCAGGCGCAGATATTCGCCTTGATGCCAAACTCGGCAGCGATGGATTGGACGCGATCGTAAATCCTGCGCCGACGTGCCGCGGACATTGCATGGACGGAACTATTGCCAGCATGAATGTCCATGCGATCGGTTGCCGACAAGGCGGCCATGAGTTGAGTGAATTGGGAACGCGCAAGATTCTTCCGCAGCGAAGCCGTTATTGCGGGGCGCAAGAAGAGCGTGCTGGCCGCGATGGATTTGACGCCGCGCGAAGCGATTGCCGCGATCAGTTCCCGCAGGCTCGATTCATCGTCTGTGAATCCCGGAATAATCGGATCGACGCGCACCTCGGTATTGACACCAAACCGGATAAGATCGCCAATCTGCTTGAGGCGCCGGTTGACGCTCGCCGCGGCGGGTTCAAACAGCCGCCGCACCGCATCATCCAAGCTGATGAGACCAATTTCAGCCCAGACCAACGATGCATGTTCGGCCAGCAACCGCATGTGTTTCTTGGGGATCACGCCCTTGGTGAGAAACGTGACGGGGATGCCGCGCTCCAAGAGCAGATACAGCACCTGATAGGCCATTTCCAGGACCTGCGGAACCGGCTGAAACAGGTCGCTTGACGGGCTGAAATAAACTGCCGTCAGCGCAGTCCGCTTCCGTCCCAGTTCGCTCCGCAAGCCCTCTACCGTGTTTGCATACAAGGCAACACGCGACTCGCCCGGATGGTTCCGATACCCCCGAATGTAACAATAGACGCAGTCATGCACACAGCCGGCCGTGAGGTTGATCGTTGCGACTTCCCGCAAGCACGCCAGACTGGAGGGCGTGAGCACTGGCGACTTTCGATCCACGGTTTGCACTTCGATCACGGCACGGCTCCGGTGAAGTTTCCACGCATCTGGCACCCCTAACATAATACGAACCATGCCATCATGCTGCAAGTGTGAAATGCGCCGAGATGATGCCCTCTGCCCGATGCCGGGCCAACATGACAGTCCGCGTCATCTCAAGACAACGACGCGAGCATCACTGCCATTTCTAAGCAGCCGGCCACGAAAAGTTCGATAGCCGTCTTGTTGTCCCGGAGATAATGGCACACCCTGTTGCAATGACGGATTCATCGTGCTTCGGAGGCGGGGCGAGTTGCGCGGAAAACGCGGTCCCGCACCGCATCCCAACTTGAGTCGTCCGGGGGCTGCTGCACCCAGATCGCTTCGGGGTGGCGGTCGTCCGCTTCACGCAACGCCGCGTAGAGCCGCCGGGCGTATTGGTCCGCGGAAGTCGGCATCTCGATGATCGCTTCAGGCTTGCACCATTCTCTCAACCGGCGCGCCAGTTCCGTTCCACGGATTATCAGGAATACCGCATTTCCGCCAAGCGAGCCGGAAAATAAAGCTGAGAAGCGTTTCACGTCGGCATCGGCCAGGCGAAAAGTAGGTGTCGAAGGAGAGTAATGGACTAGCTGTTGGCCGGGACTTCGGGCGGGTTTGCGGTCGTCGCTGGCGGCCATGCGAATCTCGACGCGGCCGATCAGTTCCTCAAGACGTTGTTGGGTGACGGCGCCAGGCCGGAGGATCGCCGGCTGGGGCGACGTCAGGTCAACCACCGTTGATTCGATTCCCACCCGGCATGGGCCGCCATCGAGGATCAGATCCACCTTGTCGCCCAATTCCGTGCGGACGTGATCGGCCGTCGTGGGGCTGATGCGATTGGAACGATTGGCGCTGGGGGCGGCGATGGGGCCGGCAAATTGCCGAAGAAGCTCCAATGCGATCGGATGATCTGGGCAGCGGATGGCCACGGTCGCCAGGCCGGCCGTGGCCTCGGGCACGATTTGCGAGCCTTTGGGCAATACCAGCGTGAGCGGGCCGGGCCAGATCGCCCGCGCCAAACGCTCGGCCGATTCCGGCCAATCCGCCACGTATCGCCGGGCTACCGGAACGTCCGCCACGTGAACGATCAACGGGTTGCCGCTGGGCCGGCCCTTGACCGAAAATATCTTCCCCACGGCCTGGGGATTGGTGGCATCCGCGCCCAGGCCATAGACCGTTTCCGTGGCGAAAGCCACCAGCCCTCCGGATCGGAGAATCTCAACGGCTCTTTGAATCTCGGCACTGCGGTGCATCAGTGGTGATCATAATCATGATCGCCGTGCGAATCATGGTCGCCGTGCCAGCCGGGTCCGGGGTGGTCTCGATCGTCGCCATGGCCGATGCAGCCGGCGAAAAAGAGCGGTGATGCCAAAACGAATGCCGCGATCAAAAGAATCAGGATACGCCTGTAATTGGTCATTAATGCAATATAGATCGCGCCCCCGCGGTTGATAACGGGCAAAATGGCGTGATCGTTCCCGATAAATGAGGCCGTGGACTACATGATGGATCACGTCGCTTCGACAAGCTCCTGATCCTTAAGCCATTGGGTTGCCCCTTGGCCGTCGGTGCAAATCAAAAAAACTTCCTGCACGGTCCCCGTCCCCAGATACAAACACTTGAGCCCGGCCGCCGTCTGATATTGCAGCTTAAGCTTGAACTTCACCGCCCCCTTCCCCCGCCGCACCTTGATCCTTCCCGGCACGATCCGCGAAACGAACGGGCATTCCTTGACGATTCGATCAAGAATCGCATCCAACCCCGCGACGCGCCCATGCTGCCGTTTGATCCGGCCGAATTTCATGATCCGGACATTAGAATGGATTTGGCGGGGATATAAAGGGGAGCCGCCGGGCGGAAACTCGAAATTCGAAATCCGAATGACGAATCAAATTCAAAATTCGAATGGCGAAACGGCCCCTGTTTCGAATTTGGAGTTTCAAATTTGATTCGTCATTCGAATTTCGAATTTCGAATTTCCGCGCAGCGGGCGCTCGCCTCATCTCCACGCCAACACGCCAAACACGCCCTCGTGATGTCTGATGCGTTGCGGCAGTGCGAGCAGGCGATCGCGGTAGATGCTCAGGAGCACACCGAGCGCGAAGATCACGCCGCCGCCGATGGCCAGATATATGCCGACGGCCAATTGCGCCCTCATGCCGGCAAAGACCAGCAGCATGGCCAGATGAATGACCAGCAGGCAGCCCCCGACGAGGGTGGTGGCCCGCAGGCGGCACATGAAGCCGGTGACGAACATCAAGATGCTGACCGTCGCCAGCCCCAGTTCATCCATCAGGGAAATCTCGTACCCGAAACGATTGACGATGGCCGCGACCGCCAAAGGCACGCCCGCCAGCAGGCTGCCGAACAACAGGCAGAAGCTGGCCGCATCGCTTTGGCAGTCTTGCTCGCGGTACCAGAGGCCGTAGCCGATCGCCAGCATGATCACGCCGACCGCCACGCAGAACAACTCGATATTTTGCCAGGGGCTGAGGTGAATCTGCTTTTGCAGGATGATGAACGACAAAGCGGCTTCGGCGACGGTGACGGTGATGTACCAGCGGCGGAAACCCGGATGGCGGACCAGGCCCGCGGCAACAAATCCGAGGACGCTGAAGACCGCCAACAGAACGGCCAACGACCAATCGGTGTGGTCGGTGGCGAGGCGGCTGAGCGCCATCAACGCAGCCGCGACGAAGGAAAGGGACATCAGCGCGTTGGCGCAACGGAATGCGGCGACGACCAGGGCGGGCCGCGCGACGCGCTCCCACGCGGCAAAGCGGTAGGCCGCCAGAAGCGCCGTGCCCAGCACGGCGAACGTCACGCAATAGTATTCCGCGCGCACGCTCCAGAAATTAAGCAGTTGCCAGACCGCGCCGCACGCCATGGCGGTGGCGAGATAAACGTTTCGTCCGCCGCCGTACAAAATCGCCGCGGCGGCATAAAAGACGGCGGCTTCGGCGCAGACCAGCGACAACAGAAGATTGGTCTGCAAGCCGACCACCGGCTCGAGGCGCTGGGCCAAATTCAGGGCCGAGAAAAGCACCGAGAACAGGAGCACTACGGTGGCGGCGTGGGCAACCTCGGCCAGCGGACGTTGGGCGGGACGACCCTGATAGAGCCGCGACGCCAGCAGGTAGAAGATGGGTATCAGCATGAGCAACGGCGATTGAACCGGCCACGCCTTGATCCCGAGCATGGAGAGCAATCCCGCCGCTCCGACCAGCGTCGCGGCCGCCGTTGCGAAGAGGTAGGCCGCGGCCAGCCGGGGCATGGATCGCTCGTGGAGGTACGCGGAGATGCGGCAGCAAACCGCGGTCAGCACCATCGCCGCGACGTACGCCCACGTCAGCGAATACGGCCAGAGGTTGTGAACATCCAATCGCGTTGCCCGGACGTGCAGAATAACGCCCAGCAACACCGGCACGCTGGAAAGCAACAGCCCCAGCGTCGGCAGCGGACGGGCCAGTTTCGACGAGCTTTCCGATGCCGGTTTCCGGAAGACCATCGCCTGCACGACGTTCACGGCCAGCGATGTCAGCGCCAATATCCCGATCAGCCCCGACGGATGATTCGTCAATTTCGCCAGATCGATGACCAGCAGTTCCGCCCAGAGGAGCATGAAAGCGGCGAAATAGACGTAAACGCCGACGCGTCGAACCACCAGATCGGAATAGAGGTATGCGTACGCTCCGGCGAGGACCAAGGCCACGGCCAGTAGGCGCTGCGTGGGATCGGTCACGATCAGCGGCCGTTGATCCAGCCAGGACATGGCCATCGGAATCCAGCCGACCAGTTGCGCTCCCAAGAGCAGGAGTAGGCCCGCGCCCAGGAGAGCTTGCGCCGACCAGAAGCAAGCCATGCCGAATCGCTTTCGCGAGAACGGACCGTCCCCTTCGGCGAAGGCTCGCTCGGCGTGCAGAGAGATCAGGCCCAAGGCGACCAGCAGCGTGGACGGCGCGGCCACCTGAATCAGCTTGTGCAGATCGGCCAGGATCATGCACCCCGTCATCGCCACGCCGGCCATCAGCACGTACACGAATACCGGGTCTTCCAGAATGGCCGCCGCCGCCGAATACAACACGCAACAAACCAGGGCGGCGAGCCACAAATGTCCTTCCAACGTGACCAGACCGTGGGCGTGGTAGAACCAAAGATTCAGCGGCATGACCAGACAGGCCAGAAGCGCCAGCGCCCGGCCCGCCAGTTGGTAGCGAGAGAGCCTGACGGTCGCGCATCCGCCGGCCAGCAGGACGAGCGTCCCGGCGCCCAGGCACGTTGCCACCACCAGCGTGTTCTTGAACACCCCCAGGCTCGCCAGCCAGATAACCAAACCCACAACCAGCAGCACCCCGCCGCTGGCCAGCAGCCATTGGATGCTACGTGGATCGAGCAGAATTTCCAGAATGGATCGGCGTGGAACGGGCGTGGGACGATAGGCCGGCGGGAGCGGCGGCGGCGAAACAATCCGGTGAGATTCAACCGCAGCAGGCGCTTGGGGCGCGGGGCCGGATTCGGCGGGCGCCACGCCGGATTTCAGGTCGCGCAAACGTGAAAGTCGTTCGGAAGCCAATTGATCGTCGCTGAGGCGGCCGCGCTCCAACTCCGCGCGCATCGCGTACAGATGTCCGCGAACGTCGGCGGCGCAGGCGTGCGCTTGCGCCAAGGTCAGTTGTATCGCGCTGGCGCGGGTGATCTCGTTGGAAACGAAGGCGAGATATCGCAGCGCATCGGCGCCCGCGCCCAACGGAGCGCCGCAGGTATTGCAATAGGAATAAAAACCGGCCACGGGCCTGCCACAACGCCAGCAAGCGGTTTGGGAAGGGAGCCCCGTATCGCTTGGGAACGGTCGGGCCTCTTGCACCGCGGCCGCAATGGATTGCCGATCGGCGAGCAAAACCTTTTCCATCCGTTCGTGGTTGCTTTCACCGATGATGCCGCGCTGGCGCCATCCGGCGAACGCCTTTTGCGCGAAGGCGACCGCCCGGGCATAATCCTGCCACTGCGGCGTCGCATGACAGTGGGCACATTCCTTATCCCCAGCGCCGACGAATCCCCCGCACAACGGACAAGCCGAAGTTTCTGCCGCGACCGACATAACGCCTCCCGCGCCCTTGGCGCCGTCCAAACACGAAATGCCCGAAACGACCGGCGAAACGTCCGGATAGTATGTTAATAAGTCCTAACCTATCGTCAAGGCTCCATCCTGATGCCATGCCCTACGGAGCATCAAACGTGCGCCAATTTTCCCGCCAGATAGCTCTCGTACGCGCTCATGTCCATGAAGCCGTGGCCGGAAAGATTGAAGAGGATCACCCGTTTTTGTTTTTCGTTTTTCGCCTCGATCGCCTCGTCGATGACGGCTTTGATCGCATGGGCGGATTCCGGGGCGGCGAGAATACCTTCGGTCCGGGCGAATTGAACGGCCGCGTCGAAGACGGGGATTTGCTCGTACGCCCTGGCTTCGATGAGGCCGAGTTTTTTGGCGTGGCTGACGAGGGGCGCCATGCCGTGATATCGCAGTCCGCCGGCATGAATGCCCGGCGGCACAAAATCGTGGCCCAGGGTGTACATCATCATCAGCGGCGTCATTTGCGCGGTGTCGCCGAAATCGTATCGAAATTCGCCTTTGGTCAGCGACGGACATGAGGCCGGCTCGACGGCCATCAAACGATATTTCTTCCCATCGCGCAAATTGCGTTGCAGGAATGGGAAGGCGATGCCCGCGAAATTGCTCCCGCCGCCGGCGCAGCCGATCACCACGTCGGGCTCTTCACCGGCCAACTCCATCTGCCTGATCGATTCCTGCCCGATGACGGTTTGATGCAGACAGACGTGATTGAGCACGCTTCCCAGGGCGTATTTCGTGCCGGGATGGGTGACGGTGTCTTCCAAGGCTTCGCTGATGGCGATGCCGAGGCTGCCGGGGTGATCGGGGTTTTCCTGGAGGACTTTTCGCCCGAATTGCGTGTGATCGCTGGGGCTGGGATGAACCGTGGCGCCCCAGGTTTGCATGAGAATTTTCCGATACGGCTTTTGCTTGAAACTGACGCGCACCATGTACACGACGCACTCGATGCCGAAGAAATTGCACGCCAGCGCCAGGGACGAACCCCACTGCCCGGCCCCGGTCTCCGTGGCGATGCGCTTGATGCCCGCCTGCTTGTTATAATACGCCTGCGCGACGGCGGTGTTGGGTTTGTGACTGCCGGCGGGGGAGACGCCTTCGTATTTGTAATAAATATGCGCCGGCGTCCCTAGCGCCTGTTCCAGGCGAAGAGCCCGCCGCAGGGGCGTCGGCCGCCACAACCCATAGATTTGCCGAACTTCATCGGGGATTTGCACCAACCGATCGGCGCAAACCTCCTGCTCGATGATGTTCATCGGGAAGATGGCGGCCAAATCCTGCGGCCCGGCGGGCTGCCTGGTGCCCGGATGCAGCGGCGGCGCCGGCGGCTGCGGAAAATCCGCCATGACGTTGTACCAATGCGTCGGAATCTCCTGCTGCGATAACGCGAAAAGGCTCGATTGGCTCACGGTTTCAACTCCTCTTTTTCGGCCAAACCTATGGTAATGGCAATTGGCCGCGGATCAAAGGGAAACTCATAATGCCTGGGCGATCGCATGTGGCGATGGCGTTCAAAGGTTCAAGGGTTCAAAAGTTCAAGATGAACGTTTTTTTCCTTGAACTCTTGAACCCTTGAACCTTTGAACTCAAGCCGCACACCCAAATGCGATGGCCCTGCTCATAATGCGTCCGGCGGAGGCTCTCCGCTGGACGCCCGGAGGCATAGGCCGTAATCTTTCGAAAATGTCTAAACGATTCCTCGTCACCGGCGGGGCGGGATTCATCGGGTCGCATCTGGCCGAACTGCTCGTCAGCCGCGGCAATGCCGTCACGATTCTCGACGATTTTTCAACCGGCCGGCTGGAAAATCTCGCGCAGCTTCGTGCCCGCCCGAACGTGCAGATCATCCGCGATTCCGTCGAGAACGAGCGGGCGGTGAACATCGCCATGGCCTCCTGCGACGCCGTCTTTCACCTCGCCGCCGCCGTCGGCGTGCAACTCATCGTCAACGAGCCGGTCCGCACCATCCGCAGCATCATTCATGGCACCGAAGTCGTGCTCGAAGCCGCCCAACGCTTCGGCCGGCCCGTGCTCATCACCAGCTCCTCCGAGGTTTACGGCAAGGGCACGCGAGTCCCCTTCGGCGAGGATGACGACGTGGTCGTCGGCCCCACCCGATCCAGCCGATGGTGTTACTCATATAGCAAAGGAATCGACGAATTCCTCGGCCTGGCCTATCACAAGCAGCACGGCCTGCCCGTCGTGATCGTGCGGCTGTTCAACACCGTCGGCCCGCGCCAGGTCGGGATGTACGGCATGGTCCTGCCCCGATTCGTTTCCGCCGCCTCGAACAACCAGCCGCTTCAGGTTTACGGCGACGGCAAGCAGACCCGCTGCTTCTGCCACGTCAGCGACGTCGTCGATGCCTGCGCCAGCCTGATGGAAAAATCCCAGGCCGTCGGCCAGGTGTTCAATCTCGGCAGCGACGAGGAGGTTTCCATCGCCGATCTCGCCCGCCGCGTGATCGCCGCCTGCAAATCCTCCAGCCGGATCGAATTCATCAGCTACGAACAGGCCTTCGGCCAAGGCTTCGACGACATGCAGCGAAGGGTTCCTCGGCTGGACAAAATCCGCACGGTGATCGATTTTCGGCCACGATTTAATCTCGAGCAGATCATCCAATCGGTGCGGGATTTCCAGGGCGGCGCATCTTCATAAACCCCATAGCGGCGTGCCTATTTCAGTCGGAGGCGCTTTCAGCGCAAATACCGCGCCGGACGTATATAATGTCCTGTTGCCGTTACAAGCAGGAGTCGCAATGATCGCCGTCAAGGAGCCAACGATGGGGCGTTTTTCCGTCGAGGTGGAACTTGCCAATCACGAGGACCTTTTTCGCGCGAAGGCCGGACTGATCGCGCCCGAGCAGGTGCGCCGGGCACGGGTTCGCGGCGTCGTTGACAGCGGCGCCACGCGCCTGGTCATTCCGGCGGTGATTGCGCAGCAACTCGGCTTGGAAACGGCGGGAAGCGCCAAGGTCCGCTACGCGGATGGCCGCACCGCCGAGCGATCCATCGTGAAAGACATTCAGCTCGCCTACGGCGGCCGCGAAAGCGTATTCAGCGCCATCGTGGAACCGGAGCGGGAATCGGTCCTGATCGGCGCGATCGTCTTGGAAGAACTCGATTTTCTCGTGGACTGCACTGGCCAACATCTGATGCCGCGCGATCCGAAGCAGATTGTCTCAGAAGCGGAGTGATCCAAGCCGTCTCGACATCGCCCTCCGAGTGAGAGAACGACGATGCTGAATTAAGTCCGCGACGGATTGCCGCCAACCAAGTACAATGCGTTTTCGTAATCGCCGCCGAAGTTCACTCGCGTTATTTCGCTCAGCCGGTATTCAGTGGGCTTCTCGTCCCAAGTGGCATGAGGATTAATCTGCAGCAGTGACAAGCGCCCGCGTTTGACTCCCAGAACGCGGCCGATCGAGCACACGTTTCGATCTATTTGTTCGCGTTGAATCGTAACCAGCGGAAACGCGCGGCTAGCCGATTGCCCCTCGCCCTTGCCCCTCCCGCGAAATCTGCTATATTTCCGCCCCTTTGCTCCATCGGAGAGGTCTGTAATGGCTTTGAACCTTGAAACCGGCAAATCGGTCCGTGTGACCATCAGCAGGACTATCACCCGTGACGCCGCCAGAAAAACGCTGGAACGCCTCTTCATGCGCGACAAGGCGATCCGCAATCCCATCGACGCGCGCAGCCGGAATTTTAAGGAAATCCCCAAACGCCGCGGCGGCTGCATCTGGACCAAGCGCCCCAACAAGGTTCACCCCGACCTGGACAAAGGCGCATCCGCCACCGTCCACACAACCCCCCAAAGCATCCGCGATCTCAATAGCGTCCAAGCGTTTATTGAAGTTGGTCAATAGTCATTGGTCATTAGTCACTGGTCATTTGTTAGAGAAGCGGCAGGCTTTTCCAATGACAAATGACAAATGACCAATGACCATCGACTAATTCGGCTTTCCGCCGATCATCTCCAGGAGCGCCTTGAGATTGAACGGCTTGGGAAGGAACTGAACCGGCTGGCCGTGGAGAATGCTGGATTCGTATTCGCCGCTGATGGCGATGATCCGTTGCGGGCGATGGCTGGACGGCAACTTGGCGCAGTGCTGCAACAACTCGAATCCGTCCATCACCGGCATCCGCAAATCGGTCAGCAAAACGTCGAATCGCTGCGTCAGCAGATAATTCAACCCCTCTTCGCCGTCCCGCGCGGTGACAACTTCGGCGCCGGCCTGGCGAATCAATTTGCCCATCGCCAGCCGCGTCGGTGTATGGTCCTCAATCACCAGGATACGCTGCCGTTTGCCGGCAGGCAGAGAACTTATGTCTGACATCGCCGTCAACCGTGTAACTCCAGTCTCCCAACTCCCAGCGCGGTTGTTCTTCACCTTAACGTGAACATTTGCGTGTTGTCCAGCATATAAATTCCCGGCAATACCCGACCCCCGAGTATATCACCGGTCAGTCAATAGGCTTGCGCGAATAGCACCCGGCAATCCGTGGTCTCGCCGGTATAAATGCACTTGCCGCTTTGCCCATTTTCACCAGGCAAAATACAGCGAACCGTGGCTTTGGTCTGGTCCTTGATCCTGGCCTCGTTGGCCCGGTCCGGCTTGAACCACGCCCGGACGAACCCGCCCTGCTCGGCAATGATTTTCTTCAGCTCGTCATAATCGCCGGCCTCTCGCGTGTTCTGGTCGCGCAGCGCCCGCGCCTTTTCGAACATGGCCGACTGAATCTGCCCCAGCTTTTCCCGCAGCCACGCCGGCGAAAACTCGCCGAGCGGCACGGTCCACTTTTCCCGATCCAGCCGGCGCTTGACGATCGCCGTCCCCGCCGCCACGTCGCGAGGGCCGATTTCGATCCGCAGCGGCACGCCGCGCTGTTCCCAATGGTATTGCTTGTCCCCGGGCCGGGCGTCGCGCCAGTCCACCACGATCTTCCGACCCGTCGCCTTGTCGAAAAAATAACTGCGGATTCCATCCGAGGACAACCGGCCGGACGCGGCCGAAACCTCCTCGGCGCCCACGAGCGCGGCGAGCACCTTGTCGGCAAATTCGCCCACCGTTTTGCGCTCGTCGTCGGTTTTGAAGATCGGGACGATGGCCACCACCGTCGGCGCCGCCGCCGGCGGGATCACCAAACCCTCGTCATCGCTGTGCGCCATGACCATCGCGCCGATCAGCCGCGTGCTCGCGCCCCAACTGGTCGTGTACGCGAACTGCGTCTTCTGGTCGCGGCCAAGGAATTTGATGTCGAACGCCTTGGCGAAATTCTGGGCCATGAAATGGCTGGTCCCGCATTGCAGCGCCTTGCCATCCTGCATCAGGGCTTCGATGGCGTACGTCGCATCGGCGCCGGGAAATTTCTCCGCCTCCGTCTTCCGGCCCTTCACCACCGGAATGGCCAGGAAGTTCTCGGTGAAATCCGCGTAAACGTCCAGCATCCGCAGCGTTTCCTCGCGTGCTTCGCTTTCAGTTTCGTGGGCCGTATGCCCCTCCTGCCAGAGAAACTCCGCCGTCCGCAAAAACAGCCGCGTCCGCAGCTCCCAACGCATGACGTTGCACCACTGGTTGATCAGCAGCGGCAAATCCCGGTAGCTCTGGACCCATTGCGAATACATGTGCCCGATCATGGTCTCGCTGGTCGGCCGCACCACCAGCGGCTCCTCCAGCTTCCCCCCCGGCTGCAAACCGTTGGGGCCTTTTTCCAATTTCGTATGGGTCACGACGGCACATTCCATGGCAAACCCTTCAACGTGTTCCGCTTCCTTGACCAGAAAACTCTGCGGAATGAGCAGCGGGAAATACGCGTTGACGTGCCCGGTCTCCTTGAACCGCCGATCCAGATCGCGCTGGATCGCCTCCCAGACCGCGTACCCCTCCGGCCGGATCACCATGCACCCTTTCACCGGGCTGTAATCCGCAAGCTGCGCCGCCTTGATCACGTCGAGATACCACTGGGCGTAGTCTTCACCGCGAGGTTTGATGTTTTTGGCCATGAGAGAGGTATGGTACAGCCTGGATAGAAGTTTTCGAGATGCCGGGCGAGTCTTTACCGGATGCGGTCATTTCCGTCGAGGCAGGGCGATCGCTGTGGACATCAAAGATTTGCCAAAGTTGAGATTTGAACAGCAAATTGCGCGTATCCTGTGGTACAGTGATGTGGGCGGTTGACCCCGGTGTATCGCATTTGCGGAGGCGGAAAAAATGTTGAATCAACCAGTTTCGTCCTGTAATTTTCCCTCCAAATCACCCGCGGTCCTAATCTCGATCCTCACCTGGGTTGCGGCCCTGATGGCCGTTCTTCCGGCGCGAGCCCAGCTCAACGGAACCGTCAGCTTTATCCCCGTCACCAGCGCTGATCCGAACACCAACGGCTACGCGCTCGACTCCGTCAATTCGACCGCGTTCGCCGTCGATAATCTCGTTACGATCGGCGGCTATCAGTTCATCGCTTATTACAACACTTCCCAAGACATCGTGATCGGTCGTCGGCCCACCGGCTCAACCACCTGGTCGTTCGACGAGACCTCCTATACGGCAAACGACATCACCGACGCTCACGACATCGTCGCCATCGCGGTTGACGGCAACGGCCAGATGCACATGTCCTGGGGGATGCACAACAACTCCTTGAACTACGTCATTTCCAGCAACTCTGTTTTGGGAAGCAGCTTTGCGCCCGCGTTTGTCACGCAGACTGCCGCGAACAACCCCACGCTCTTTTCGCAATTGGGCTCGATCAATCAGGTGACCTATCCCGCCTTTTACTACGCGCCAAATGGCAACGCGCTCTTCACCTATCGTGACGCCGCGTCGAGCAGCGGCGGGGGGTCGGGAAACGGCAACACGTTCGTTGCCCAGTACAATCCCAGCGGTGTCACTTCCGGCAGCACACCCTATAACGCCTTCTCCACGACAGAAATCTGGGACGGCGGCGACACGAGCGTCAACGCCTATCCCAACAGCATGACCGTTGATCCCGGCGGAAACCTCCTGGCGAGCTGGACCTGGCGTTATACCCCTGATTGGCGGACCAACGAAAACATCTACTATGCCCAATCCCCCAACAATGGAACAACCTGGTATCCGCAGGGAAGCAGCACCGCATTCACGGGGCCGATCGTTTCCAGCAATTTCAACGGCCTGGTCGCAGGCCAGGTGGCGCAACCTATCAAGACACTGCCCCAGGGCAGCGGTTTGATCAATCAGACCAGCATGGCGGTCAACAGCGCCGGCGATCCCGTCATCGCGACATGGTGGTCACCCGGTTGGACTCCCACTAATCCCAACAATCTTGCGCAGGGCACTGGAAATCCCAATCGCCAGTACATGGTGGAGTATTACAACGGCACGACCTGGAAAACGACGCAACTCAGCAACCGCTCCTCGGACACACGATCCAATACGTTTAACGATTCCAGCGGCACCGACGTCAATGACATGGGCCGGCCCGTCGTTCTGGTCGATAAGCAGAATCGCGTCCTTGTCATCACCCGCGATGAGGACAACGGCGTGAACGTCGTCAGCGGTTATTCCCAAAGCAATCCCGGCAACAACCTCGTGGTCTACTACTCCACGAATCTTTTTACCAGCGCCAATCCAACCTGGACCACCATCACCCTGGATTCCGCCAACATGGGCGGCTACGAGCCTTCGGTGGACACCACGCTTTGGCAGTCGCAGAACATTCTCGACCTGTTCTACGAGCCCGATACCTTTTCCGGGCAGACAACCGGAAATGTGCAGGTGTTGCAGTGGAACGAGCAAGCCTACTTCGCATCGATTCCCGAGCCGGCCACTGGAGCATTGGTGATCGCCGGCCTCGGCTTGATGTCGCTGCGAGTTCGCGGCCGCCAACATCAGGCAAGCGGTTCCAAAGCGTAACGCTACGCGATATCTCAATGCGGCATCGGAAACGCCTTGCAGAACTCGGCGACTTCCTGGCGGATTTTCGCCAGCGCAGCGGAATCGGATTTGCTCACAATCGCCCGGTCCAGGAAATCGGCGACCTTGGCGATGTCGTTCTCCTTCAATCCGCGCGTCGTCAGCGCGGGCGTGCCCAGACGCAGGCCGCTGGTCACTTTCGGGGGACGCGGATCGTTCGGAACCCCGTTCTTGTTGGCGATGATGCCCGCCGCTTCCAGCGATTTCTCCGCATCGGAGCCGGTCAGGGCCGCGTCGCGGGCTCGCAGGTCGATGAGCATGAGATGGTTGTCCGTCCCGCCGCTCACCAGGCGATAGCCGTGCTTTTGCAGCGCCGCGGCCAGGGCCTTGGCGTTTTTCACGATCTGGCCGCAATACGTTTTGAACTCCGGCCGCAGGGCTTCGCCGAACGCCACCGCCTTGGCGGCGATGATGTGCATGAGCGGCCCGCCCTGGCTGCCGGGGAAGACGCTTCGGTTAATCGCCTTGGCCAAGTCCGGGTCGTTGGTCATGATCAACCCCCCGCGCGGGCCGCGAAGCGTCTTGTGCGTTGTCGTCGTCACGAGATGGGCATGCGGGAATGGCGAGGGATGCACCCCCGTCGCCACCAGCCCGGCGATGTGCGCGATGTCCGCCAGAACCAACGCGCCCACCTCATCGGCGATTTCGCGGAACTTGGCGAAGTCGATGAGGCGGGGATAGGCGCTGTAACCGCAGAGGATCATCTTCGGCTTAAGCTCCTTCGCCTTGGCGCGCACGTTGTCGAAATCAATTTGTTCGGTCTTGGGGTCAAGCTCGTAATGATCCGGCTTGTAAAAGATCGCCGAAGTGTTCAGCTTCATCCCATGGCTGAGATGTCCGCCGCTCGCCAGGTTCAGCGAGATATACCGATCCCCGGGCTGCATGATCGACATGAAAGCGGCGAGGTTGGCGTTGGCGCCGCTGTGGGGCTGGACGTTGGCGAACGCGCACGAGAACAACTGCTTGGCCCGGTCGATCGCCAGGGTCTCGATCTGATCGTAGAACCCGCATCCGCCATAGTATCGCGCCCCGGGATACCCCTCGGCATATTTGTTGGTCAGGACGCTCCCGGCGGCCTCCAGGACCGCGGGCGAAACGTGGTTCTCGCTGGCGATGAGTTCCAGCGTCGATTCCTGCCGGCGTGTTTCCTGCCGGATCAGTTCGGCGATCTGCGGGTCCGTTTGAGCGAGGTTCATTCGATCTGCCTTTCGTGCCAAAGCGGGGGATTCTAGCGAGGTTGCCGACGGTTTTACAGCGAAGCGGGTTTGCCGGCCCTTCCGGGTAAAAAAGGCGATTGAACCGCCAAGACGCCGAGACGCCAAGGGGGAGAACGGGCCGTGTAAAATGATTTCACCTTGGCGTCTTGGCGTCATGGCGGTTCAATTCAGATTCTCGCGGAATTTCGGCAGACACCAGCCGTCGCTTGCTTCGCACAAAAAGCCCAATAGAATTAGCATTCACTTACCCTGCGGGAGGCCTTCATGTTGCGATTCAGAACTCTGGCGGCCCTTGCGTGCGTCGTGCCGGCCCTGCTGTTTGCACTGGGATGCTATGAAACCGAATATCCACTTGGCTCGGCGGACAAGGCGGCCGTGGACCCCGCCTACGTCGGGGATTTCGCGATGGCGGATGAGACGGCATCCGTATCCTTCGACAGCCAAAACGGAATCAGCTCCACGAAGACGACGACCGACGAGAGCCAATCCACTACCATCATCATTCGCAACATCGACAATCACTTGTATTACGTCGAGTGGGGGAAAACCAAGAACGCTAAGCCGGACCGATCACGCATGGTCGGCTACACCTCGGACGTGAACGGCGTCACCTTCGCCAACCTGCGGGAATTGACCGACGACGGCTCGATCGACAAGAAATTCCTGGTGATGCGCATTTCCCTCTCGGCCGATCACGCAAAGCTCTCACTGCGGAATTTGAAGGAAGACTTCTTCAAGGACAAGAACGTCAATTCCTCTGACGCCCTGCAAACGCTGATCGCAGCCAATCTCGAAAACGACCAGATGTATGATGGGGAAGCGGTTGTGGCGACGCGGGTTGTCCCGGCCACGCAAAGCTCCAAATGATCGTTACGCCGCCGCGCGATATATCGCCTTGACGGATGGGCGCGACAGGACGATCAGCGTGAAGACCCCAAGGATGGTGCCAAACGGCACCTGGATGCAACTGATCGCGGCCACGACAATGCTGAAGGTCAGGTGCTGGCGGCGAGCCATGAAGCGGCCGGATATAAACAGGCACGTCGCAATCCCCCACGTGAGGAGCATGACCATAACGCCGATCGCGACAAATATCAGCCCAAATCCGGATATGTCCTGACCCTTGGTGGGAAGCTTTCCAGAAGCGATCAGGGCGCCGAAGACAATATAAAAAATCGCGAAACAACCGAAGAAGGCGAGAAGCCCGCCGGCGATGTAGTGGAAGATCGACAGCAGCCGGAGATGTTCCTCATCCCGGTTATAGGGATATTGCGAGGCATAGCCAAGCGGTTGGGGAGCGGTCATTCGCCGAGCATTATCTCACACCCGATGCTTCAGACGCAACGAATTCTCCACCGCCGGCCGGCCCATGGGGTAATATTGAAAACCCGTTTCGCGCATCAGGTCGCGATGCAGGCAGTTGCGGCCGTCGAAAATGATCGGGCTGTTCATCGTCGCGGCGATTTTGCGGAACGGCAGCGTTCCGTATTGCGCCCAATCGGTCAGCAAGGCCACGGCATCCGCGCCGGCGCTGCAACTCACCGGATCGGGGTACCATTCCACCTCGTCCTTGAAGACCTGTTTCATGTTCTCCATCGCCTTGGGATCGGTCGCTTTTACGTGCGCGCCCTTATCCAGGAGATGGCGGATGACGTCCAACGCCGCCGATTCGCGGATGTCGTCCGTGTCGGCCTTGAACGCCAGGCCCCAGACCGCGATCTTCGCCCCCTTCAGCGGGCGATCCAGCTTCTGCTCGATCTTCTCCACGAATCGCCGTTTCTGGTTCTTGTTGATGGCCTGGATCGCGTTCACGAACAGGTTTTCATAGCCAACGGCGCGTGAAATGTGCTCCAGCGCCGCGATGTCCTTGGGGAAGCAGCTTCCCCCGTACCCGCACCCGGCCCGCAGGAACGCCGGGCCGATTCGATTGTCCGAGCCGACGCCCTTGCGGATGTCCTCGATATCCGCCCCGTAGGCTTCGCACAGAATCGTCATTTCGTTCATGAACGAGATGCGCGCCGCCAGCATGCTGTTCGCCGCATACTTCGTCAGCTCGGCGCTTTCCCATCCCATCGTCAGGAACTTGTCCTCGTCTTCCGGCTTGACCAGCGGGTCATAGAGCCTGCGCATCATGCGAAACGCCTCCGGGCTTTCGCCGCCGACCACGATGCGGTCGGGTTTCATGCAGTCCTGCACCGCCGTGCCTTCCTTCAGGAATTCCGGATTGCTCACCACCTGCACGTGTGCGCGGGTCTGCGTCTTGAGGAAATTGTAGAGCTTGCGATTGGTTCCCGCCGGAACGGTGGACTTCACCACGATCGTCACGAGATAGTCGCTGTTGTTGGCCGCCAGGGCGTCGCACACTTCCTTCCCCGCCGCCTCCAGGTCGCCCATCTCCACGGTGCCGTCCGGCCTGGACGGCGTCCCAACGCATAGAAAAACCACCTCCGCGTCCTTCACTGCCGTCTTGACGTTGTCGGTGAATTGCAGTTGACCCGAGGCATATTGTTCCTGCATCAACTCATGCAGTCCCGGCTCGAAGATCGGGCAGTGCCCGTCGAGCAGGGTCTTCAGCTTCTTGGGATCCTTCTCAACGCCGCGAACGGTATGACCTATGCTCGCAAGGCAAGTGCCCGTCACCAGGCCCACGTATCCACACCCGATTACTGTTACGTCCATGGAATACTACCTCTTACTTTTGTAAAAATAGCCACGGGGGTCGATCACGCATTGCTACGACATGATACGACACGGGTTCCGATCTTAAATCAAATCGGACATAAGGAGGCACGCCTTGTTTGATTTGGCGGCGATTTTTCCGGTCCACAAATGCGATAATACGTTCTGCCGGCAACGGTTATGGGACGGCAAAGATCAGCCCTCGGAGGATCCGGGCGTGGAGTCGTCGGTCGGGCCGGTTTCGCGCGGGGGAGCCTGGTTTTCGCCCGGGCTTGGCGTCTTGGGCACGATCTGCTGCGACGGGCCGCGCAGCTCCACCACCGCGTTTGATGGGTGCTCGCCCGACGCGGACATCACCGCATCGAGAGCACCCAATGCTCTGGGACTCACCACGCGCGGCCTTTCGTGCACCAGCCCCATCTTGTATGCCGCCACGATCAATGAGCCGAAAATCACCAGATAGAACGCAACCGCATATCGAGTTCGCATGTAGGCGATGAGCATTCCCAACAGGCAAAAGGCGATAGCCAATCCGTAAAGGATAATGACGGTTTTGCGGATGGAATATCCCCTGGCGACGAGTTGATGGTGAAAATGGTGGCGGTCCGCGCTGAACAGCGGTCGCCGATTGACCCACCGCCGAGCCAGCGCCAGGGTCGAATCCATAATCGGCAATGCGAACATGACCAGCGCCGCCAGGAGCCATTTCGAATTCTCCGCCCCCAGCAGAATAATCAGCGTCGCGCAGGAATAGCCCAGGAACATGCTGCCGGTGTCCCCCATGAAGATCGAAGCAGGATTGAAGTTGTACGGGACGAACCCGAGAATCGCCCCGAGCAGCGCCAGCGCCAGGACGATCCGGACGGCATCCCAATCCTGATCCTGCGCGTCCACCGCCAGCCGGACGGCCAGAAACAGAAATCCTCCGACGATCACCGCCGTCACGCCGCCGCATAGTCCGTCCAATCCGTCCATCAGATTGGTTGCATTGCAGCAGCCGACGACCAGGAAGATCACAAACGACCAGCTCAGGACTTCCGTCAACGATTGCGGGATATAGAAATGCGGGCCCAGAAGAATTTGCATCCGGGTGCCGAGCGGGGAAAGGAGCGGTCCGAGGCATTGCGACCCCACTCCGCCCTTGAGCAAAATGAGCGCCGCGATCACCTGACCGAGTATTTTGCCCCGCGGTGGAATCCTTTTTACGTCGTCCCAGAGTCCCATCGCCACGATGATCAACGCGCCGAAGACGATATTCAGCTTGACCTGCAAATGCGCCGAACCGATCTCGTCCTGCGGGATATGAATCTGGCTTGTCGCCAGGCCCGCAACCCATCCGATGAAGACCGCTACTCCTCCCAGATAGGCTACCGGCGCCGTGTGCAACTTCCGCAAATGATCCGGCTGGTCAATAATCCCATAATAGTTGGCGACGAGCCGCATGATCGGCGTGAAGAGGAAGCTGACAATGAACGCCGCGTAAAAAACGTAGATGTGCGGGGACAGCACGGTATCCCAGGTCGAAACCGGCATGGTTGTCGTAACTTGCGCAACGCTCAACATTTGACTGTTTCCGGTCCTCCGGTTTGCACGATTACATTATCGTCGCCGCTCTCACCTCAGGCAACATCGACCGCGATGAAATTGCGCGCCGACGCCGGGAAGGGCAAGCCCTCCCTTCAGGAGCGGCAATCTCTTGATGATTGAGCGATTGGATGGCAAAGGGATGGCAATAAATAATGCCGGCCGCGGTTCTCCGCGGCCGGCATCGCCAGAAAGTGGGAAGGGGAGCGTCACGTCAGGCCCGTCAAGCCGCCCCATTGTCGGGCGGTGCTTGCCGTTGCGTGCGCCTGACTCCCATCATGTACGATTCAAAATCCCCGCAGGCAAATCTTCCAAAAAAATTTCAGGCTCGCCCTTCCATGGCCCGATAATCCCCGCATTTGCTCGCCACTTGCACTTGCAACTTGCAACTTGCACTTGCTACTTGCAGCTTCCCCTCACGTCTTCACCTGCGACATCAAGAACACCGACAACGGTCCGAAAATGAAGATCGGCATCCATGCCATCAGCGCCGGCCAGAGATTCACCAGGTCCGGAGTCGGGGGAGTCGCGGCTATTTGGTAGGTCACGAAAACGCTGCCCATGCACAGGCTCGACAACAACAGGCACTTGAACGCCGCGCTTTTCAGCCGCCCAGGCTCCCGCGTCAACACCGTCGAAATCGCCAGCAGCAGCAGAAAAACGTTCAGCAACCATTGCGCCACGCGCAGGTGCTTGGCCCTCAGCAGGTCGATCGTCCCGTAACGATTCAGGCTCAGCAATTGGTTGATCTTCTGCAGCGGAAGAAGCTGGATGTAATCCTTCCCAAGGTTCAAGGCGATCTCGTCGGGGGTCATCGAAGTCGAGTACCACGCCCTCGGCGTCGCCTGGGCCTGGGTCACCTGCTCTTCCGGCGGCGCGATCAGAACCGAATAGCCGTTCGTCAAATCCCATCGCTTCAATGTCGCGTTCCATACGGCTTCATCCGCATAAACGTGCGCCACCGGCCGAAAGCTCGAGTCCCGTTCGATCACGTCCAGATATTCGATTCTCGCCGGCGAAGGCCCCTTGGGCGGAATATATCTCGCCGCGTTGAACAGTCCCCCGTTCGGGTCCTCCATCATGTTCACCGGATACATCCTCAGCGTCGACTCGTGAACGTCGCCGTGCTCTCGCATCAGTTTCGGGATCATTCTCGGAATGATCACTTCCTGATCGATCGGCAAGAGGATCACGTTCAACACCACGCCGGCGACGATCACCGGCATGGCGATGCGGTACATCGGCATCCCCGCCGCCAGCAACGCCGTCATCTCGTTGAACCGGCTCAGGCGCATCATCGTGAACGCCGCCGCCACCACCGCGATCATCCCCGATAATTGCACGAAAAACGAAAACGCCCTGTAAAAATAGAAATTCCCGATGTCATAAATCATCCGCCAGACCGTGTAATTCTCGGAGGTCAACATGTTTTGCTTTTGCGTCAGATTGCCGAAATTAAAAACCATGTCCAGCGCCACGTACATCCCCAGCAGCACCATCAAGCTGATGAGGTAGTTCTTCACGAACGCGCCCAAAACGTAACGATCGATGATCTTCATGTTGAGCAAATATTCATGGTGCGTGACGCTGCGCGACTTCGATCAGGCTCCTGCGAATCTGCCGGCCATCTTTGTATTGGCTGAAATCGTTCAGCGTCGAATAAGCGTAATTCGGGCCCAGGGGATGCCATGAGGGCGCCGCATCGTACCCCTTGCCAAGCCGCCGGACCAATACCACCCGCGGCCAGGTCCGCGGCGAGGATTCATCGTCGAAGAAATCAAACGCCGTCGGACGCGTCGGATCGGCCAGCGGCCGAACCTCGGGCCGCCTGGGAAGATAGAATGACAGTTCAGAGGCGTATTCGTAATCCGCCGCGCAGACCGTTGAATCAAACCGCAGCGGCTCGACTTCCCTTTCCGCCAGATCGCGCCAGCCGAACAGATGGTCCCATTGCGGGCTTCCCAGATTCGCGGATAACTTCCATACAAGCTGCGGAGCGTGCAGGACGACGGTGAAGACCAGGGCGACAATGATCGCCGCCTCGGCCCACGTCCTTCGGGGCCGCCGCCGGCTTTCACCCCAGTTTTCTCCAAGGTATCGGGCGTACAGCATGACCGCCGGGAAGTACGCGAACATCGGCCAGTTGACTTCCGGACGCCGGCGCACGGCCGAAATGGCGAAGAACACCAGCGGCGTCGTCGCCGCCAGCAGCAGGATGCGCACCGGCATCGGATTGTCTTTCCGCCGCCAGTAGATGATCAGCCCCGCCACGCAGATGCCCAGCATCACCGGCGTGCAAATCGCCGCCTGCCCGCCGGCGTAGTCCAGGAGATTTTTCCACGCCGGCGAATTCCCGCCGACGACGCCATGATGCAGTTGAAACCGGAACGATGCCCATTGGTGCTGGGCATTCCAGAAAAGGACCGGTGAAAACACCGCCGCCGCGACCAGCGCCGCCAGCCAGGGCCACGGCGTATGAAGCTGCCGCCGGCCTTCCGAACATGAAACCAATGCCAGCAGGACCGCCACGCCAAGCAGAACGCTGGTATATTTTGAATCCAGCGCCAGCCCCATGAACGCTCCAAATGCCAGCCAGTTAAGGGCGGCGTGTCGGCCACCGCCGAAAATCCGCAGCGCCGCCGCCAGGGCCGTCGCCTGGAAGAAGCAGGCGGGCGCATCCGGCGTCGCGATGGAGCCGGTGACCGCCACCATCGGGCTGACCAAAAGCGCGATCGGCACGAACGCCGCCGCGCGGCCGTCGCCGGTCAATCGCCGCGCCGCCAGCGTCAAGACCAAAACCGTTCCCCCGGTCATCAGTCCGCCAAGGCAGCGCACCCCCAACTCCGAGTTTCCCAGAATCGCCGTTCCCAGCCGGATTAGATATGCCACGACCGGTGGATGATCCAGGTAGCTCGCCGCCAGATGCCGCGACCAGACCCAGTAATACGCCTCGTCGGGGACCAGGTTCCACATCGCATCGAAGATCCACCGGCTTAGCAGCCATACCAGGAACAGCGCCGCCAACCCGCGCGGCGCGAGCCAGAGCCGTGAATCCCGCCTCGCCGCGGGGCCAGTCGTCAAGGGGGTGCTGGCGGGAATGTCAACGGTCATCGTTTTTGCAGCCTGTAGGTCAAATATATAGCCGCCATCAGCACCACGACGTTCCCGCTCCAGATGAAGACCAGCGACATCGGCAACGGGTCCTTGAAATCCTCGATGGTGTACGATACGTGCGTCGCCAACTGCTGGCCGCTGACGATCAACGTCATGCTCAGCAGCGCCGGAACGAAGCTCGCCGCAAATGCGTTCAGGAAATTTCCGCTGCGGAACATCACCCCCAGCGCGCAGCCGACCATCACCAGGCTCAGACAACTCAGGGCGAAACTCGCGCGGCCATGCAGCTCGCTCCGCGCCGCATTGTTGGCGCGAACCTGCTCGTGATGGAGGCAGACGTATTCCCAGTGCGCCACCTTCCACTGATGCACGTTGTGCGGCGACTCTTTCTCCCCGGCGATCGGGTCCTGATAGAAATCCACCATCTGTTTCCGCGCGATCGCCTGGATCGCCGCCGACATCGGCACGGAAAAACTTCGCGCAAAACTCCCTCGCGGCGTTTCCAGGCCGCCTTGTGTTTCCAGTTTCACCTGAAAGAGCTCGAGGCTCACGTTCATCTGGTCCGCCGGCGGACCCGCGTAAGATCTCAGGTCGGTATTTGGCTGCACCCGGACGTCAATTTCCTTTGCGTGAGCGAAAAGCGTCTGCTGCGATCCATGCGCTTGACGCATCCACGCCGTGGGCGCATTCCCTTCCCCGGTTGACGTGATGACCAAATCGTCCCCATGCCATTCGCATTTGGCGTCTTGCGCCCCGATCTCGAACGTGTCGCTTTCCGGCGTATCCCCTCCGAACAGATAACTCGATGTCCCGTCGGCCGAGCGGTGATCCATCGCCGCCGCCACCTGCGCCAGATACGCCTGCTGCTGCTCCGTTCTCCGAAGCCCTCGCACGATCGTCTGCACGTCTTCGCTTCGACCCGGGTCCTGCGCCAGTTGCGCCAATCGCCCGATGTCCATGAATTTCACGTTCTCGCCGATGATCGGCGGGATTTCAAACGGCCCGAATCCGCTGCTCTTTACGCCGACCTGAACGTTCCCGAAAAACACCCGCGGGAATTTGATCCCCCCCGTCAGCGCGATCGTCACCATCGACGGCGACGAGAGCGACGCCCGGTCGATCGACACCATCGCGTTGCGCGCCATCCAGACTTCCTTGGGAATCGCTATCGTCAGGTCGGTCGGCGAAAAATCGTAGGTGATCCAGGCCGGGCCGATCAGTTCCACGCGCTGCATCGCCAGGTGCGCCGGGTCCGCCGGGACCAGACGCGCATCGTCGGCGTAAACGTTGAACGACTTGCCCTCGGAATTCGAGAAATCCAGAGAATGCGTCTGCACGATGTGGCTGGCGATCACCCGCGCGATGTTCTGGTAGATGACCTCTTCCACTTTCAGCGAATAGACCGGCACGATGAAGCACAGCATCACCATGCTGATCACCGCCACCAGCAGCCCCAGCACCAGCGCCGGCAACGCGATGGAAAACCGCCGCGGCGAAAGATAACTGATCCCGCACGCCCGCATCGCCGTCATTTCGTTGTCCGCCGCGAACCGGCCGTACACCATCGTCGTCGCGAACAACGCCGACACCGGCAGCGAATACGCGCACACCGCCGGCAGCGAATACAGCAGCAGCCGGTTCACCTGACCGAAATCCAATCCGTTTTCCGTCAGCGGCCTGAGCAGCACCGCAAAGCTCATCATTCCCGCCAGGCCCGCCGTCGTCATCAGAAACGCCCGCAGCAGGTTCCCGAAGATGTACCAGAAAAGAGTCTTGGTCATGGGTGCGCATTCATCGGCACGACGTCCCCTTTGCGTTCAGCGGCGCCGGCGGCGATCGCTTGCGCCAGACGCTGGATGCCCGGTTCGATCTGCTCCGGCGCGACCCGGCCAAAGCTCAGACGTAAGTGATTCTTCGGCACGAATCCAGCTTGGCCGCCAGGCCCTTGGACCGGCTGGAAGCTGTAATCCCCCGGCACGTACAGCACGCCCTGTTCCACGCACGCCTGAAAAAGCCGCGACGAACGCGAAGTATCGGCGTCATCCGGCAGCGTCAGCCAGACGTAAAGCCCCCCGGACGGATGCGTCCACGATGCCCCCGCGGACGCCGGGACATACCGCTGCAGCGCATCCAGCATCGCATCCCGCTTGCGGCGGTAGCTCTCGCATAACAGCCGAACGTGCTGGTCGTACAGACCGCCGTCCAGTGCCTCCGCGGCGATGTGCTGCGTCAGGCTTGCCGAGCCGAAATCGTGGTTCCCTTTTTGATGCAACACGGCCTCGAGTAGATCCGGCGGCATGGCGGTGTATCCCGTCTTCAAACCCGGGGCAAACGGCTTGCTGAACGTGTGCGTCAAAATCGTGTGCCGATTCTCCCGCTCAAATGATTTAATGCTCGGTAATTCCGGCCCGTCGTACCGAAGCTCGCGATACGCCGCGTCTTCAAGAATCATGATCCGCCGTGAACGGCTGAATCGCCGAACAAGCGCAAGCAACCGCGGCCGCGCTTCGGCCGACAGCGTCAGGCCCGTCGGGTTTTGGAAATAGCTGGTGGTGTAAATGAGTTTCACCCGGCCGAGCCGATCCTCCCGCTCCAGCCGGCACAGAAGTTTCTCGATCGCCGAAACGTCGATTCCATCCGAAGTCATCGGCACCGGCATGACCGTCGCCCCCAGCGATGCCAGGGTGCCGGTGTAGACGAAATAGCATGGATTGGCGGCGATGACGATGTCGCCCGGATCGATCAGCACGTCGCCGATCAGGTAAAGCGCCTGTTGCGAGCCGGTGCTGATCAGAATCTCGCGCTCGCTGACGCCAAAATCGGCGGCACTCTTATTTTCCAGCTTTTCCAGATGCGTCAGCGCGGCGCTGCGCAGGCGTGCCAGGCCCAGCGTGGTGTCGTATTGCAGCGCCGCGCGGGCGCGGGCATCGCTGCTGAAAATGGTTTGGGCGATTCGGCCAACCTCTTCCACCGGAAGCGTCAGCGGATCGACCAGCCCCGCGGCGAAGTTGATGAATTTCGGATCGGCTGCCGCCGCCATGAGAAAGCTGATTGGCTGCTCGCCGGTCCGGCGGGCCTTGGCCGACAACGCAAGCGCGGGGTTGCTGCGTGACATAGACCTTCAATCATAGAAGTTGCGCGATAGTCGTGGCAAGCCGGCGGTCTTCTCTTGTTCCCTCTCCCTGTACTCAGGGGGAGGGATAGGGTGGGGGTTTCGGGGGCCAATCGACGTGCGACCCCCGCCCCAACCCTCCCCCTGAGTACATGGGGAGGGAGAAATTCCCTGCAGCCAGTGTCACGGGCCCGAAGCACGAATCATCTAAACTGCCTGAAAATCCCTGCGTCTGGCATCCGCCACCGCCAGCACGATCGCATTGATCCCGGCCGGCGATGCCTCCGCCAGCGCGCGGGCCGCGGCTTTCAGGGTTGCTCCCGTCGTCATCACGTCATCCACCAGCGCGATGCGCTTGCCCCTGATCGGCGCGGGATCGACCAGCCCAAACGCGAAACGCAAGTTATCCGCCCGGTCGGCGACCGAGCGGACCGCCGTTTGCGCGGACGTGTTCTTCAACCGAACGATTGGATGCGCGACGACGAGTTCCCGCCGATGCCGGGCCAAACCCCGTGCCAGGGAATCCGCCTGATTGTACCCGCGCGAAATTTGCCGCGACCAGTGCAACGGAACCGGTATCAGCACGTCCGTCTCATCCAACATTTCTCGAATGCGCTCTTGGTCCAGCATCCGTTTCGCCAGCGTTTCGGCCAGCGGCCAGCGATGGTGGAATTTCACTTCGTGGATCATTTTGCGCAGCGGTTCGCGGAAGGGCGCGAAAGCGGCGACCTTTCCAAACGGATGGATGCCCGCGCCGCCGCAGAATGGGCAGGCGCTGGCCGCGGGGATCGGGCTGGCGCACATCGGGCATGCCGTTCCGCCCGACAACGCTGATAGCTCCGCATCGCAATCCGCACAAAATGCCGCGCCGCTCTCTTCTTTGACCGACCGGCAGCAAACGCAGAAGGGGGGGTAAACAAAGTTGGTCAGATCGCGGGCTAGTTGAAGCAGCACGTTGCTATTTTAATCGCCGGCCTGAATTATCGCGAGGATTGCGGTAACATGCGCAAAAACCTTATGATCCACGATCACATATCCAACGCGTCGAATTACGCTTTCCCCAATCCGCTGCTGCAAAAGGGCCTGGATTTTCTCCGATCACCCGAGGCCGCGTCTTTGCCGGTAGGGCGGCTCGATCTCGACGGCGATCGGCTCTTCGCGCTGGTGCAGGAGTATCCCACCAGGCCGAAAAAGAGCTGCTTCTGGGAGGCCCATCGGAAATACGTCGACATCCAATACGTCGTGTCCGGCGTCGAGGACATCGGCTACGCCCCGCTGGCCAGCCTGAAGATTCTTGAGCCATACGATTCCGCCAAGGACATGATGAAACTCACCGGCAACGGCGGCGTTTTGAGGCTCCCATCCGGCATGTTCGCGATCTTCTTTCCGCACGATGCCCATAAGCCCTGCATGGCTCCGAACGGTTCCGTTGCGCCGGTGCGGAAGATCGTGGTCAAGGTGGCGGTGGGGGAGTGAGTTTAGCGGCCGCACTTGTGCGGCGTTGCCGACCGGATATCGAGTATCCCCACTCCGGGCAAGCCCGGCCGCTAAAAAAATGCGGGTATGACCTTCGTGCCACCTTCGACCGCTGCCCGGATTGCTGGGCTCGATCGAAAGAAATTTGACTTTCCGAATCAAGTTTTCATAATGTAAACATCCGATGAGGGTGCTTAACACGGCGGAGTTGACGAGGGCCGGCAGGAAAAACGTCCCTCCGCGCAACGCCTTGGCGGACTGGCTGGAAATAACAGAGTCTTCCGCATGGGAAAATATTCATGATGTGCGGCAGACTTTTAAGTCGGCCGATGGCGTGCCTGTGAGAGTGGCTGGTATCGGGGTCGTGGTGGCGACGGTGTTTAACATTAAAGGCAACGAGTTTCGATTGATCGCCGCGATTGATTTTGTCTCCGGACTTGTGGTCGTAAAGGAAGTCCTGACGCATGCCGAATACGGCAAGGACGCGTGGAAAGGGCGACTATGAGAAATACGAAAGTGCATATAAGCCATACGGCTGACGACTATCTGGATCTGATTCGCCAGTTTTCCTTGCGAAGGTTACATGGCGACTCCGACCATGCCGAAGCGGTCCGGATTCTTGCTCGGTTGATTGGCCGGAAGGAGCCGCGCTTGTCCGCGGGCGAGCGGGACTATGCCGAAGCGCTCGGTCTTTTCGTGCAGGAATACGACGAGCGCGTTCATCCGTTCCCGAAAAGAAAGAGCACGCCTTTGCAGGCGTTGAGATACCTGATGGAACAAAACGACATGAATAGCGAGTCCCTCGGCAAGGTTCTGGGCAACAAGACGGCGGCATCGCTTGTTTTGAACGGCAAACGCGAGCTGAGCAAGGCCCACATTCGCAAACTGGCGGATCGGTTCAAGGTCGATCCGGGATTGTTTTTCTGAATCGGGCATGTCCGAGTTTTCTGGCCAATTGGATTCGGCCGGAGTACCGGCCGACATTGGCAAGGGGTCTGAGCCAAGTTTGTAGGTGAAAAAGCCCCGCCTTGGGGTTGGAATGGTTGTTCCATTTTTCAACCGTCTAACCCAAGGAAGGGCTTATGGATATTACCACAGCAGCACAGGATGTGC